>Ga0247841_10000061_pt1 | contig 259539 bp, 251 predicted proteins | sample LaCruzMarch2015__2_FD_192410 | JGI IMG/M metagenome (GOLD analysis project Ga0247841, IMG submission 192410) | Freshwater microbial communities from meromictic Lake La Cruz, Castile-La Mancha, Spain - LaCruzMarch2015_18m | ecosystem: Environmental > Aquatic > Freshwater > Lake | place: Spain... | reverse complement strand
TAGATAGTGGCAGATGGAGAGCGAGTTTCCGAGGATGCCGTAGTTCTCCGAATGGAAGACGAGCTCCGCCTTCCCCTCGCTCGTCGTCCCCTGGTAGTCGTCCTTCATGGGAAAAAGTTGCGGCCAGGAGGCCATCCCCTGTTCGGTGGCCAGGACGGCGTGCTGGAGGTGGCAGGCCCCCCGGTTCGACATCATGTAGGCGAGCCCCATCCCGTGGTAGCCCCGCGGATCGTGCATCGGAAGTTCCAGCCCCTTGACGTGAACAACCGCATCGACGGCATCGCCGCCGATCTTCCGCGCGGCAGCTAAGCTCCCCTGCGCGAGCAGATCGCCGAAACCCTCCCGGCGGGCGATCCGCGGGAGGAGCGCAAGCACGGCGTCCATGTTCCCCCAGGCGAGGTCGAGGCCGTCCGTATCTTTTACGGTCAAGGTTCCCTTTTCAAAAAGCTCCATCGCCCAGGCGATCGCGGCCCCGCAACTGATCGTGTCCATCCCCAAGCGGTTGCAGAGCTCATTGGCCTTGATCACCCCCGCGAGATCCCGGTTCATGATCATCGTCCCGAAGGTGCCGCAGGTCTCGTACTCCGGACCCGGCCCCTCCTCGGTTTGAAACGGACCATCCGGGACCCGGACGACCCGCTTGCAGGCCACCGGACAGTTGGCACAGGCGTGGGCGCGGGTGAGGTAGGTTTCGGAAAGCGTCGGGCCGCTCAACGCCGCGGAGAGTTCGAAATCCTCGCCGACGGACCAGTTTTTGACCGGCACGTCCCCGTTGATCATGCCGATATCCATGTTCGCGTCGGAGCCCATCGCGTGGAGGGAGCCAGCCAGCGCCGAATCCTTGATCTCCTGGAACGCCGTCTTCTGGATCTCCCGATAACGGGTATCGTCGGCCTTTGTCAGCTTTCCTTCGCCCCGGACCGAGATCGCCTTCAGCCGCTTCGCCCCCATGACGGCCCCGAGGCCCGTCCGGCCGACAAAGTGACCCTTGTCGTTCCCGATTGCGGCGAACCGGACGAGTTTCTCCCCGGCGGGACCGATGACCAGCGTTTTGGCCCCCTTGTCCGCCTCCTTGAGAAGATCCGCGGTCTCGTATACGTCCTTCCCCCAGAGGCCGGATGCGTCAATCAGCTTTGCCTCACCCGCCACGATGGAAAGCACCACCGGTTTCTCCGCGCGGCCGGTGATCACGATCCCGTCGTAACCCGCCTTCTTCAGCTCCGGCCCGAAGTTCCCGCCGCAGGCGGACTCCCCCCAGATCCCCGTGAGCGGCGACTTGGCACAGACCGCGAAACGGGAGCTCCCCGGGAAACCGCTCCCCACCATCGGTCCCGTCATCACCATGAGCGGGCTTTCCGGGGCGAGAGGGTCGGCCGAAAGCGGGAAGCCGTCCAGGAAGAGCTTTGCCCCGAGAGAGCTTCCCCCGATGAATTTTCGGAGCAGTGCATCCGCCACCGTGAACGGAGAACAGCGGCCTTCCGTCAGGTCGACACGCAGAAAGCGCCCGGCATATCCATTGGCCATGTTTCACCTCCCAAGCTTTGACGGCTGTAAAAAAAGAGAAAACCGGGATGCTTCCCCCCCGGAACAGGACCCCTCCACCGGCAGCGGAAATCGGAATAAGGAATGTGTGTCAGGAAAGACAGACATTCCGGTGGAATGTCAAGCGCAATATAGCACGGGAGAATTTGTTTCCGCAAGCACATTTGACGGAACCCCGCCCGCCCAGCACCCCTCACCCCCACCCCTGAACAGAATTCGGAATGCCCATGCGCCGGCATGAAATCTGCGCGATTTCATGGGTTCATTCATGTTTTGTCCCGGTCTTTGTTCATCGCCAATTCGGGATACAGTTTCTTCACGCACTCCGGACAGATACCGTGGCTGAACGTGGCTTCGGAGTGCTCGCTGACATACTTCTCCACCTGGTTCCAGTAGCCATTGTCGTCGCGGATTTGCTTGCAGTTTGCGCAGATCGGCACGATGCCGCGCAATGTTCTGACCTCATCCAGCGCCTGTTGGAGTCGTCTGCGTTCTTCCTCAAGCGCCTCCTCCGCCTGCTTGCGCTCGGTGATGTCCATGGAAAACCCAATGATCCCGATGATACGCCCTTCTTTATCCCTGTAGGGTATCTTATCGGTTTGAACCAACCTTGTGCCCATGGCGGTATCGATTGGTTCGATAATCCCTGTCTTGGGTTTACCCGTTGCGATAACCTCCTTGTCGTCTTCCCAGTAGCTCGCTGCCTGGTTGGGATAAATTTCAGAGACGGTTTTGCCCTCCATCTCTTCCTTGGGAAGGCCTGTTGCCTCGGCAAGCGCCTTGTTGACACGAATAAACCTGTTTTCACAGTCCTTGTAAAAGATCATGACGGGAGAAGCATCGATGATCATCTGCAGCTCTTCGCGATGTTTCTGTAAATCATAAAAAAGGAGTCTGTACGGATTTTCCAGACCCGTAACGATGATCGCCTGATAAACAAGATAGAACGAAAATATCTTGAAGTAATGACCGATCAGGTTCGATAAACCGAAGACGCTGATGTAAAAGGTAAAGGCCAGCTCCGAAACGATTGTGCAGAGGATCGACCAGACAATGAATCGCAGAATTCTTGGATCAAACCGCTCACGGCGGCGTAACAGCAAAACCAGAGAAAATATCAGGATGATGCAAATGGCATATTCGCTGACAATTTTAAAAGGGGTCAGCCCCTTTCCTTCTATAAAGCAATCGGGAAACAGCGTACCGGAAAAAGCGGCTGCCAGCAGCAGAAGGGTTGCGGAAAGATAAAAACCAAAAACGGCGCGGGGGTTCAGCTTCCGATCTATGAACCATGGAGCCGCAAGGAGAGACAGGCTCTGAACGTAACGGGCAATAATCCACAGTTGCGTGGGCAGATTGGCATCGAACCCGTGAAAAATTCCCATACCCTTGTAGGCCAGGGTGTGAACAAAATCAACGAAACCTGTAAATGCAAAGGCGATACCCAGAAACAGCACATAATTATTATTTGTCAGGCGACGGGTGTTCCACGCAATCATGAAGAGGGAAAATGCAATGACGATTGAAAAACTCTCCGCGGCTATATGAAACAGAATGAAGCTGTATAAACTGGCAAGATAAAGCCCCGCACATAGCAAGAGCCAAGCGATCACATTCAGCGAATGTTTTGTGATGTTTGATCGAAATGACTCGGACATATTAACTTTCAACAATATATGATCATCTTTTTACTGTCTTTTGAAGAATGATCTTATGCATTTTTCAGATCATCCCAGGCGACAAAGGCGCCTTTTTTGCCGGCGGCCCTGTCCAGATCCATCTGCCGGATCTGCCCTATCAGCTTGCTGTCCGACATGATCTCGAAGGTCTCCCGCCAAACCTCCATATCTTCGGCGATCGCTTCATGGATGACGTCCTTAAGTTCATCTACCGTCATATCCGTTATTTTACGTTTTCCGGCTTTCATACACATCTCCTTGATATGGAGATTCCTTGATTATTGTTGAATACCTAAGGAAAATCATTACGTCTGTCAAGAGAAATCACTTTATCGATGACTCAAAAACCTTTACCGATTCTCGATCCGGTAGGCCCGGATGCCGCAGGGTTCCACCTCCAATTCCAGCAGATCGCTTTCCAGTTCGACCTTCTCGTCATGGATCATCTCGTGGAGCAGACAGTTCCCGCTTTTCTCTCTGATGCCGGAGAGGTCCAGCTTTATTTTATGCGGATGGCCCGTGTCGAGGTTTGCAACCAGCAGGAACTTCTCTTCGGGCGTTTTCCGGCCTTCCCGAACGGCGGCCATCAGCGCGCCATGGCCCTGGTCCACGAAACGGATATTGCCGCCTTCATGAAACAGTGCGTGGTTTTGAAGAAGCTGGTTCACCTTCCGGATCACCGTGTTGTAGCGGTTGGGCATCGGGAAGGATATGGCACGTTTTCTTCCGGCAAAATTGATCTTTTCCCGCGCGCCATGCTCCATCCCCTGGACCATGCCCATCTGGCCGGTGGCGAACAGCGCCAGTGTGAAATAGCGGGTTACCGCCCCATCCGGCGACCCGTAAAGCTGCGCGGGCGAGCTGGTATCATGGGTGGTGATCGGGGTCAGAAAGCGAAGTTTGGTGCTGATGGCATGAAGATACAGCAGGTATTCACGCAGCGTTTCGGCGAAGGGGTGCTCCCAGGGATTGGCCAGCAGCAGGTTCAGCTCGCACCCGGAGGCGGTTTTCAGAAGCGTGTTGGAATCCGAAAAGAATTCCGCCTGGACGATCAGATCCGGATAGGTCAGGCGCAGGGTATGGATCAGATCCGCGATAAATTCCGGATGGCTGGAATGGAGATTGTCCAGGCGTATCATGCCGCCGGTATGGGCCGCGTAGTGCGCCCAGAAAAGGGCGTACTGCTTCATGTACGCCCACAGCTCCTGCCTGATCAGCGGCTCGGGGTGATCGTAGTGGATTCTGCACAGATCCCCCCATTTGATCCATTTGTTCATATGCCAGCAACCGGCCCGCAAGAGGCCGTTTCGCTCGTTCTTGTCCGCTATAATCCATTCCGGACAGCGACCGGCCATGAGGCTGGAAATGCCGACATGGTTCAGCACGAGATCGAGACAGAGCCGGATTCCCTTCTCACGGGCCGTTCGAACGAAATCCTCGAATTGATCAAGCCCGCCGCGTGAATCGGCCGGATCGAGGAACGAAGGGTCGATGCTGAAAAGATCTTCCGCCGCATAGGGGCTTTCGGAAAAATCCATCTTCGTCACCGGAAGCAGATGCACCGTGTTGAATCCGAGATCGCGGATATGATCCAGCGCAGAGATCCAGTCTCCGATGTGACCCGACACGTTGGGAACCAGCGTATACATCCGGATGTCTTTGGCGCCCGCAGGGTCCACGATGACTTTTGAAAAAGGGATCCGGTCCCAGTACCATGTTTTTCCGCCGTCCGGAGAATGCTTGATTTTAAACAGAAAGATGCCGCACCGGGGCGGCTTGAGCGATAGGGAAAAATGGCCGGAGGGGTTGCGCCTGAATTCGATTTCGCTCCATTCATCGGCCGTGCTGAGAAGATTCGTATAGAGCCTCACCTGGGGCGAGGGATGCTCCTCCAGAAACTCCACCTCCAGAGAAAGGGGCTCGTCTTTGAATATCCGGAAGAATTCATCGGGCGCCACAGGCCAGGAGCGTTTCAGTTGGCCCTCCTGGGCGATGCGCATGTTGTGAGATTGGAGGGAAGGGATTTCCCTGCGGATGACTGCGGTGCTCTGTTGCGTCATAATCGCCATAAACCCGGTGTTTAGAAGAGACCTTTAAAAAGCGCGCCATTTGTCATTGCGAGGAGGCCGAGGGCCGACGAAGCAATCCCGGAACCATTCGATAAACCATGAGATTGCTTCGTCGCTCCGTTCCTCGCAATGACAGGAAGAGCAGAAATCAATAAAGCTCTCAGAATATGATCGGGACCGGTTTGACTTTCCAGATTTCCTCCGCATAGGCCTTTGTGGTCCGGTCAATGGAGAAATATCCCATATTCGCAGCATTCATGATCGACATTCGTGTCCAGCGATCCTGATCCCGGTATGCCTGACTGACCTTCCGCTGGCATTCGGCATAGGAGGCGAAATCGGCCAGAACCAGATAGGAATCCTGCCAAAGCAGGGAATCGGTCAGGGGTCTGAAAAGCGCCGGTTCGGAAGGGGAGAAGAAGCCCGATGAGATCATGTCGATCACCGCCTTCAGCTCGCGGTCGGCGGAGTAATATTGATGAGGATCATAGCCTCTCCGCAGATCCCGGATCTCTTCTGCCCGATGGCCGCAGATAAAGATGTTCTCCAAGCCGACCTCTTCCATGATCTCGATATTCGCCCCGTCCAGGGTCCCGATGGTGACGGCGCCGTTCAGCGCGAATTTCATGTTGCCGGTCCCGGAGGCCTCCGTCCCGGCGGTGGAGATCTGTTCCGACAGGTCAACGGCAGGGACGATGATCTCGGCCAGGGAAACGGAGTAGTTTTCGATGAATACGACCCTCAGCCTGTCCTTGACGGCGGGGTCGCTGTTGATCACATCCGCAATGGACGAAATGAGCTTGATGATCAGTTTGGCCATGAAATAGCCGGGGGCCGCCTTGCCGGCAAAGAGAAAGGTCCGCGGGACCATCTCCTCTCCGGGATGATCCTTGAGCCTGTTATAGAGACTCACGACATGCAGGGCATTGAGGAGCTGGCGTTTGTATTCATGGATCCGCTTGACATGTCCGTCAAAGAGTGACTCCGGGTTCACCGCGATGTTTTGGTGATCCAGGATATAGCGGGCAAGCCGTTCCTTGTTTTTCTGTCTGGCCGTTCGCCACCGCTGCCGGAAGGACGGATCGTCGGCAAAGGGGATCAGCTTCCGGAGCTCATAGAGATTCGTAACCCACCCCTCCCCGATTGCCGAGACAATCAGTTCCGACAGGGGTTCATTGCAGAGTTTGAGCCATCTGCGCTGCGTAACCCCGTTTGTCTTGTTGTTGAATTTCCCGGGCCACATCTCATTGAAGTACCTGAAAAGCTCATTCGCGAGGATATCGGAATGAAGGGCGGATACCCCGTTGACCGAATGGCTCCCCACGATGGCAAGATGCGCCATATTGATCCTCTTCTCCGGACCTTCCTCGATGATGGACATCTCTCTGAGCCGTTTCGTGTCCCCGGGAAACCGGAGGCTGACCTCCTCCAGGAAACGCCGGTTGATCTCATAGATGATCCGGATATGTCTGGGCAGAACCCGCTGAAAGAGCGAAGCCGGCCATTTTTCAAGGGCTTCAGGCAGGATGGTATGGTTGGTATAGGCAAAGGTTCTGACGGTAATGTCCCAGGCCTCTTCCCAAGAGAGGCCTTCACAGTCCAGGAGTATCCTCATCAGCTCCGGGATGCCGATGGCCGGATGGGTATCGTTCAACTGGATGGCAACCTTGTCGGCAAAGTCCCTGAATTTGTCGCCCGGGGGATGGGTTTTCGCGAAGCGCCGCATCACATCCTGGATCGTCGCCGAAACAAAAAAATACTCCTGTCTCAGCCTCAGCTCCTTCCCGATGAAGACGTTGTCATTGGGATACAGCACCTTCGAGATCGTTTCGGAACGGGCCTTGTCGGCGACCGCCTTTTCATAATCACCATGATTGAAGTATTCGAGATCGAACTCGCGACTCGATTTGGCCGACCAGAGCCGCATGGTATTGACCGTGTTGTTGCGGTAACCCGGAATCGGCGTGTCAAAGGCAAGGGCCATGATATCCCGGGTATCCACCCACTCATACCGCCTCGCCCCCTGTTCATCAAGGTATTCGCGCACCTGACCGTAAAACTTGACCGGATAGAGGAATTCCGGCCGCTCAATCTCCCAGGCATTGCCGTACCTAAGCCATGTGTCCGGCGTCTCGACCTGATAACCGTCGATGATTCTTTGGAAAAAGATGCCATAATCATAGCGGATGCCGTAGCCGTAGGCAGGCAATTCAAGGGTTGCCATGGAATCCAGAAAGCAGGCAGCCAGTCTCCCGAGACCGCCGTTTCCAAGTCCTGCATCGGATTCGATCTCCTGGAGATCTTCGAGCTCATAGCCGAGGTCGGAGACAGCGTCGTGGGCAGCCCCCTTCATATCGAGGTTGATGAGAGAGTTCCCGAGGGTCCTTCCGATCAGGAATTCAAGGGAGAGGTAATAGACCCGCTTTGCGTCCTGATGGTAATAGGTCTGCTGGGTCTCGATCCATTTTCCGACGAGGCGGTCCCTCACGGCCATCGCAATGCTGGTGTAACAGTCCCTGGGCGTTGACGTAAATTCATCCTTGGCCAGAGAATAGGCAAGATGGTGGGCAAAGGACTGTTTCAGGGATTCCGTATCGGAGCCATTGGCAGAGGCTTGCTGAATACGGGTTTTCTTCAGTGCGGGCTTCGTGTCCTTCGAAATTTTACTCATCTTATTCCCTCTCGTCTTATTTTCCCTTGAACCAGTGTTTGCGGTTGTGTTCCTTGAGCGCCGCCTCTACGACATCCAGTTTTTTCGGCAAAAGGATGCCCCGCTCGATAAAATAGTCGCCGATGCGGGGCTGGAGGCGTTTCTGACGACCCAGAAGCACGAGGAGTTGATAATAACTGATCAATCCCGTGCGCAGCGCAAACTCGCCAAAGAGCTCCCCTCGATTGCGATGACGCAGGATGTTCTGGATGTCCGAAGGGGTCAGCCAGCGCAGATTGCCGGCAATATCGCCGATACGCGGTCTCTTGATTTTCTGCCAGCCCACGGCGCCCCACATCTGCCGCATCGAAATAACGCCGGAATAATAGAGAAACTGGCCGATGAAAATTCTTCGGGAGGGGATTTCCCCCTTATAGAAATAGGAGTGCTGGGGAGACGGCGGTTTGGTTACGGGACCATCGGACCGATAGAAGGATCTTGGCGGCATCGTCAGAATGTAGCGATCCGGCTCCCGGACATACGAAAAAATCTGTTCGTAGGCGCGATTGACCTCCTTGAACCGCTCTTCCAGAATCGCTTCATCGACACCGATGTGCTGCGCCCGATCCGGGTGCGTCTCCATGGCCAGTCTGCGATACGCCGTCTTCACGCCTGCCGGTTGCAGATAGCCGAGAAACTGCGGCGTAATCAGCACTTCCGGGCCAAACAGGATCCGGCACGACTGGATGAGCTGCCTTTCCGGAAGGATGATCCTGCTGTCTGTGCCGTTTGGGTCCATTTCGCTGTTCGCCTCAGGGTCGCATCATGTTCGAACGGGTCACTCCTGCCGGATCGGCGCCTTGAGCGACCGGTAGTAGCCGTCGATCGTGTAGATGGCGGCCAGCGGATTGTGTCCCAGCAGGCGGTCCTTGACGGCGAGGACCGTACAGGGGGCTTCCGCATACTTCAGAAAGAGGGAATCGTGGCCCACGCACAGACCCATCAGGATGTTGAAGTCGGTTTTGGCCTCGTTGAGCAGGAAGGCCTGGGCGATGGGGTTGCACATCGATTCGAAGCCGCCGATCCGGATCTTCTGATCGTCCCGGACCCCGATCCGCTCTTTGGGTACCCGACCCATCTTGCAGACGCCCGAGACGACCTCAAAGCCGTTTGCGGTCAGGAGCCCCTCCACGATCCGGGCCTCCTTGCGAAGGCCGAGGCAGAATGCGAGTCCGAGCTTCCGATAGCGCATCTTCCCTGCGAACTCGGTCACCTCGACGATGCGCGGCTTGGCGGGTCGCGCATGGTCGAAGCCGAGCTCCCGGTCCGCATACCCCTCCCCCTCCTGGATCGACGCCTGCCTGGCAAACTCCCGGATTTCAGGCTTCTCCAACTCCGCCTGCGCCTCGTGGATTACCGAAGTCCGATTCACGGTCGGGCAGAAGGAGGGCGCCTTGCCCTCCTCTTTCTGACAGATGCGCACCGGCGGTTCAAAGGGACATCGCGCACATCCGGCAAGCTCTTTTTGTTCCATTGCGTTACCCCTTCATGGCCGGCAGTTTCATCACGGCGGCTATATTCTAAGTCAATCACAGTATCGGTCCGAATGCGATAAACCTTGAGGCAGCCGTCATTTTCTTATAGACCGCCTCACGACAACGGGCCTTTCAGCTCCTCTTCAACAGAAGCGGCAGCAGCGGGGGCAAAATGGGTCCCAGGCGATCCCCCTCGTAGAGAACCTGGGCGAGAAAGAGCCCCGACGGGGGCGCCGTACACCGTGCGGGAAGCTCGGAGGCGTTCGTCAGCATCCGTTCGATCTCGGCGGGGGAGAGGGTCCCCCGTCCCGCCTCGACCAGGATGCCCGCGAGCCGACGGACCATCTTCCAGAGGAAATGGGAGCCGACAATCCGAAAGACGATCAAATCCCCCCGGGTTTCGAGATCCGTCCCATCGATCTGCACCTCCGTGGAGAGGTGCTTGTCGATCCTCTTGTCTGCGAAGGAGGCGAAATCGTGGAAGCCGCTGAAAATTTCGGTCGCCGCCTGCATCCGGCCGAGGTCGAGCTCGTCCTTCACCCACCAGACGTACCGCTTGCCGAAGGCCGTCCGGCAGCGGGAGATCAGGTAGAGATAGCTCCTTCCGCGGGCCGAGTGGCGGGCATGGAAGCCCGCCGGCGCCTCCTCCACCCGGAGGATGTTGATCGGGGCGGGAAGGAGGTCGTTGAGACCGTAGAGGATCTTCTGCAGCGGGAGGCGGTGCGGCGTCTCCAGATGGGCGACCTGGGCAAGGGCATGAACGCCGGCGTCGGTCCTGCCGGCCCCCTGGACATCCACCTCCCCCCCGAAGAGCTCCCGGGCGGCATCGATCAGGGTCCCCTGGATGCTCCGGGCGTTTTTCTGCACCTGCCAGCCGCTGTAACCGGTCCCGTCATATTCCAGCGTGAGCTTGTATTTGCAAGAGGAAGGCGCCGCCATCTTTCGACGGCCTTCCAGAACAGGCTTCCGGATCATGGTTTCGTCTCCAGGTTCGTCACGTCGTCCGTAGGCGGCTCTCCCAGGATAACCATCCCTGCCAGCCCATGGAGGCGATCGGCCACGGTGAAACCCCTGTTCTGGAGCTCGCGGCCGGGGTGAAGCGTTGTGACCGCCGCACGCCCCACAATGACCCGTCCCTTCCCTCCATCGGTATCCCGTGTATTGATGCTCCAGAAATTATGAAAGATCAGAGGCTTCCCCTGATGGACCCCGATATAGAGCATGATGTGCCCCGGCGTCCAGAGGAGGGTACGCCACGGCGCCCCTTCACGGACGATGAGGGCCTCCTTTTCCGCGGAAGAAAGGTTGCGGAGGGAGGTGAATTTACCGGCGACCGCCTGCTCGCTGGAGTTGCGGGGGAGCCACAGACCGAACGGGGCGAAGATGTCGCGGACCAGCGCGGAGCAGTCCCGTTTTCCGCCCAGGCCGCCCCAGCCGTAGGGTTCGCCGGCCAGTTCCCGGGAGAGAAGCGCGATGTTGCGGGGGGTGAACGGGAGAGGTTTGTCCGCCGCCGCTTCTTTTGCCACCGCCGCCTTCCGGAGAATCGCCTTTCCCCGGGCGTCGCGCGCCGCCGTCCAGATCCAGGTTCGTTCCGCATCCTCTCCGGCCTTTGGGAAGACCGCCCCCAGCGGCGCCCTGTACAGGACGGTCTTCCCGTCACGGACCGGCGTCTTGTCCCGGACGATCATTACGTAACGGCCGCTCTCCCAGGTCATCATGAACTCCGGATCGACGGCCGCGATATCCGTCACTGAAACCCATCCGAGGATATGGTTCGCCTCCGTGAGGAACCATTTCCGGTCGCGGCTGACCAGCGTCACGAGAACGGGCATGCCCGCCGGGGCGGAAGATGCCTGGAGATTGTCGAACGAATCCCCGTTGCCCGGACCTGTCGGATAGCTGGAATGGGTTTCACGGGTGGGGAGGTGGCGGAAATCGGTCCGGTTTACCGTCACGGCCGGGAAAACCCCCTGCGGATAATCATCAAGATGGGCATTCACCGCCATCTTCCGGATCCAGTCCCGCGGATGCGGCCGTCCGCCCTTCCCGTAGCCTGTATTCCCGGCGTATTTGCGGAATCCCCAGGAGGCCAGCTCCGGGGTATGGCGGGGCTCGGCCCGATGCCACGGGGCGAAGTACTGGAGGTCGGATTCGGCGTTCAGACGCGCCTGTTCCGGCGCCGAGAGGAGCGGGGTATCCGACGTGTTCCGGTCCACATAGGAAAGCGGGTCCTGGCTCAAGTCGGTCAGATCCCGGATTACCGCCCCCCCGGCAACGCCGCTCCAGGACAGCAGGAAAACACAAATCATTAAAAGCAGACGGCCGCCGCCATTTTTTCGGTTGCCGCAATTCCGGTGAAATGGAGATGACACTGGAGACTCCTTGTGAAGCGAGCGTTTGGAAACCGCCCGCGGAAATTGACATTATCAAATCAAAACGACACCCGGAACGGAAACAACCCTTCCGGAAGATTCCGCTCCCGCTTATCGCAGTGTAGAGGTTTTCAGGGTTTGCCGCAACCGTTTTTCCGAAACCTGTTCCAATATTTCATTGACACTGAAGGGTCGTTCCTATTATACTCCCGCCCCACAGCGGCATTTATTGCCGGAAAATGGAAAATATTAGGAGCGATATCCGTGAGTTATTTATTGTTATTCTTCACCCCGTTAATATGAGGCGCTGACAGAGGACCCGGGCGGTCCTCCGGAAAACGCCGTCCTGCCGTCTCTCCCCCCTGACCGATCAGCCCCCTGATTGTGTCCTGCCGCGGAGATCGCGGCATGACACAATCAGGAGGCAAAATTGGTCGAACCGTATTCAATTAATTCAAATTATTTCAAAAAGATCAGGAGTATATTCCATCAGGGTCTGGTCCATCCGTGGCCCTACCGGATTGTCCGCATGGCCTTGGCGGCCCTCTTCATCTATGGCGGCGTAATCAAGCTCTTCGATCCCAAGGCATTTGCCGCGACCATCTCGGCCTATGATCTTGTTCCGGACATATCCCTTCCCGTTGTCGCTATCGGTCTGCCCCTCATCGAGACGATTGCCGGCCTGGCGCTGCTCCTGAATCGCCCCTGGGGGCTCCATCTGGTCACGGGACTTCTCGTACTGTTCGTATTTGTTCTGGGTTACGGCATCCTCGGGGATCTGGATGTCGATTGTGGCTGCTTCGGGGCGGAGGAACTGGACAAGCGGGCCGGCCTGCGGGAGGCCTTTTATCGGGACCTGATCCTCATCGGGATGGTGGCGCCGTATCTCTATCTCTCCCGGCGGGTCCGGGAATTGGCCGGAAGCAGGAAGGGAAAGTGATCGCGAATATTTTAATGATCATCATTCCCAAGCAATCATCGTTCCCAAGCTCCCGCGTGGAAACGATAACGGCGATAAAAGGTTCATCATTACTCCGGCAATTAACCATATATAATGTCATGCCGGACTTGATCCGGCATCCAGTCTAATTCATTCTGGATTCCGGCTTTCGCCGGAATGACGACTTTGGGATGCATTGTTGCCGGAGTAACAATGATGGCGTGGTTTCACAGGGAGGCCACATTTTTAAAAAAGAGAAAAGGAGAAAAAGAATGAAAATGCAGAAAGGTTTGATCACGGTTTTGATGGCGGTCCTGCTGGTTTTCGGCATGGCCGGGGGCGCCCTGGCGGCCTGGGGAACCAAGGAACTGGAAACGGAAAAGATCGCCGTGACCTTCGCCAGGGAAGTGGAAAGGGGCGGCTACAAGATCCTGACCACGGAAGAACTGAAAGGCTGGGCGGATCAGAAAAAAGCGATGCTGATCGTGGACACCATGCCCTATGAGGCCAGCTACAAGAAGCAGCATGTCCCCGGGGCCGTGCAGATGGAGTTCCCGATTCCCGAGATGACGCAACTGGACGACAAGGCCAAAGCCGCCCTGGAAAAGCTGCTGGGTCCGGACAAGGAGCGCCTGATCGTCTTCTACTGCGGTTTCGTGAAATGCACCCGGAGCCACAACGGGGCGATGTGGGCCGTCCGTCTGGGCTACAAGAACGTCTACCGTCATCCCGGCGGCATCAAGGCCTGGGACGAGGCGGACTATCCCATAGCCAAGGTGGAGTAATCATTCGTGAACGATTTTAAGGATCTTTGTCCCGGCTGCGGGGCCTGTAAGGACATCTGCCCCTTTCTGGCGGAGTACGGCACGCCCGACCGGATCCTTCGGGAGCGTCCGGAGGTCTTTTTTTACTGCACCTCCTGCCGCCGGTGCGACGCTGTATGTCCCAAGGGTATGTCGCCATCCGCCGCTTTTTTTGGGGAAAAAAAACGACTTGTTCAACAGAATCGGATCCCCTTACCGGTCCGCAAGATATTGGACGGCGCCCGCAGGTTCGCAAAAGCCGGACATGGGTTCCCTTTTTCTTTTTACCAAAGTGCGGATACGGTCTTCTGGCCGGGATGCGGTCTGGCTGCAAACCGGCCGGGACTGGTCCGCAGGGTCCGGAACATCCTGAGCCGCTGGTTGCAGCACCCGGTCGGCCTGGTTCTCGATTGCTGCTACGATCCGGTGTACGGGCTGGGCGACACGGAAACGGCCTTCGCTGCTTTGCGGGAAATCGGCAAACGCCTCCGGGATCACGGCGTCCGGCAGGTGATCACCGGTTGCCTCAATTGTCACAAGCTCCTGTCGGAACACCTCGAAGGCATTCAGGTTGTTTTTGTCCTGGAGGTGTTGCCGGCGGAGATTTTTGAGAAACAAAATATGGATTCCGTTTACCTTCATCACCCCTGTCCGGCGTCACGCTGGGATGCGATCCGAGACAAGGCCGAGGGAGTGGTCAGGTCTTTGGGGGCAGATTCAAAATCCGTATCCATTTCGGATTCCCCCGGCTCCGAGGCGACTGCCGTCCTTTGTTGCGGCAACGGCGGCGGTTTGAGCGCTTTGCACCCCGGCATGGCGGACCGTTTTCTGGATTCGATCACGGGGGAGGCGGAAAACAAGACGATCGTCACCTACTGTACCGGTTGTCAAAATCGCTTTCTCCAAAGGGGGGCGGAAGCGATCCATCTGCTGGAGTTTCTTCCCGGGGTGAAACCGCGCCGGACCATTCCCTCCCCGTCCCGGCAGTGGGCCAACCGTTTTGCCGTGGCCATGGTCGAGCGTCTGAATCATCTTCATTGCTTTCGCAAGATCGGCAAAAAAGACGCAACCGCAGGGGAAAATCCCAAATCTCCGGAGAGAAAACATCCATGAACCATTGCCGCTTTTTTATCCTTTTTTTACTTTTCCTTGCCGGCGTCCCCGCTTTTGCCGCCGACCCGGATGTTCTCTTCCGGGAGAATTTCGACAGCCTTGCCCAGTGGGAGCCACTGACCTTTCCGAAGATCAAGGCCCATTCCACCTACACACTGGTTAAAGAAGGGGGCAAATCCATCTTAAAGGCTGAAAGCCGGGATTCCGCCTCGGCCCTCGTCCATCACCGCAGCTTCAATGTCTACGAAACCCCGCATCTCCGCTGGCGCTGGAAGGTGGCGCAACTGTCGGACCGGGGGGATCCAAAAGAAAAGACGGGGGATGACTATCCGATCCGGATCTACGTCATGTTTTCCTACGACCCGGCCCGGGCGGCTCTGGGAGAGCGCCTGACCTATGGCGCCGCCAAGGCGATCTATGGCCAATATCCGCCCCACAGCACCCTGAATTATGTCTGGACGGGCCGCAATATTTCCGAACGGATCATTGCCAGCCCTTACACGGACAAGGCCTTCCTGATCGTGCTGGAAAAGGGGAAGGGACGGATCGACCAGTGGGTGGAGGAGTCGGTCAACGTCCTCGATGACTACCGAAAAGTTTTCGGCAAGGATCCCCCGGCGACGGCATCTCTGGCCGTCATGAGCGATACGGACAATGCCGGCGGAAACGCGGTGGCGTACCTGGGTTTCATTGAAGTTGGGAAAGAAAAGCCATGATGACCGGCGGCCTGGATATCGGTACCCGGACCATAAAACGGAGAGTCGCTCCAAATAAACCATAAAAAGGAGATTGGAAGAGATGAAGACAACGGTTGACGCCAGAGGGCTTGCCTGTCCGCAGCCGGTACTGTTGGCAAAAAAGGCAATCGCGGAGAACGCAGAGGTGACCGTTCTGGTGGACAATGAGATCGCCGTGGAAAACATCCGCCGCATGGCCGCCAAAGCGGCCTGCGGCTTCTCCGTGACGGAAAAGGAGGGTGGGATTCGGGAGATCGCGCTGGTACGGACGGGAACTATGGGTCAGCCCCCTGAGGATGCCGGCGCCGCAGAGCCGGCCTGCGCCGTTGTGCCGGGAGTCGTGGTCATCCTCTCCGACAACCGCATGGGACGGGGGGATGATGTTCTGGGAGATATTCTTATGCGGAGTTTCATCCATACCCTTCTGCAACTGAAACCTTTGCCCGGGACCATCATCTGTTACAACGCCGGGGTCAAGCTTGCCGTTAAGGATTCGGCGGTCCTCGATGATCTGCAGCAATTGGCGCAGGCCGGGGTGGATATCCTGGTCTGCGGGACCTGCGTCAACTATTTTGGGCTCGGCGATCAGATCGCCGCGGGCCATATTTCCAATATGTACGACATCGCCGAAACGATGGCGGGCGCCGCCCGGTTGCTGCGTCCATAAAACCTGTCAAGCGATAAAACAAAGAATGGAGTATCCTTCTCGACCATCATCAGAAAAACGAGAGAATCACACTATAGTCTGTAGATTAATAGTATTCATTTCAACATTATCACTTCATGGAAATCTTCGATTCAAGGGATAGCGAAGGAAAAATTCTGGGGAAGGCTTTCGGAGTCGTCCTTCGCCGTCTTCGTCAAGAGCGTGGCATATCCCAGGAGGGACTTGGTTTTGAAAGCGGCTACCACCGCACCTACATAAGTCTCCTCGAACGAGGACAGAAAAGTCCTTCGCTGCAGACCATATTCAGACTGGCAAACTCATTAAAAATCCATCCGGCGGAATTGATCAGAGAGGTCGGTTCCGAAACCGAAACGCTTCTGCGTAATCCTCGCAAAGGTGTCGATTAGATCATGAAGATCGTGCAGACCGAAAGGATCATAGACTCGGGTCCGTTTTCCCAATCTTTTGATTGGGAAAAGATCGAAGAATACATTCGTCAGGCGATCCTATCCATCGAATGGCCTCCGGATTCAGGATCATTCACCCTCTTTGACGAGTCCGGCAAGAAACGCGGCCAGGGAAGCGGCGTCAAACCGATTAAAGAAGACTGCATGCAAAAGTTGGGATCCTTTGGCTGGCAAATGGAAACACGCGTGGATATCGCAACCCTGAAACAACCCGGCCCGATGGATGCAACCTGCACGGTTGGTAATCGACTTTTCTGTTTGGAATGGGAAACAGGCAATGTTTCCTCCAGTCACCGGTCCCTAAACAAAATGGCCTTGGGAATTCTAAAGAAAATTTTAATCGGGGGCGCCTTGATTGTCCCTACCCGTAAGATGTCCCGATATTTGACCGATCGCGTCGGTAATTTCGAGGAACTTGAGCCGTATTTTCCATTATGGAAAGCCCTTCACGTCGATGAGGGTCTTCTCGTCGTCATCGCAATCGAGCATGATTCGGTCAGCTCCGAGGTAAAGAGGATCGCAAAAGCAACGGACGGAAGGGCACTGCTATAGAACGCTATTGTTTCTGAAGGATCAAAATATATTCGCGCCGAAGCGTATTGGATATTCCGATGATGGGGCGGCTCATCATCCTGATCGGCTTGAAACCGAAACCGGCGCCGATATCGATCAATATCTCGTGCAATCCCATCACCTCCTCGGGCGACACGCCGAGCACCTTGCTCAACTGATTGCTGTTTGTCCCGACAATGATTGTACAAAGACGCCCCCGGCGCAAAACCCGCGCGCATTCGGAAAGGATTTTTCCCATGTCTTCGCGGTATCGTTGATATTTCTCAAACAGACTGTGCCCGCGAAGCCCGACCATCCTTTCTCGCAGAGCCTCTACGTCCACCCCCATGAAATTCAAATGGAAGGCGTCATTGGCCAGATAATCGATGGCAAAGCTGTACGGGGGTGAAAAAAGGATGCCGTCGACACTTTGGTCGTTCAGGGAAAGCGCCCGCGCATCGCCCTCCAGGATCTCCGCCGGTGCCGGCTCCACACCGAGATCGGATAAAACATTCTGAATTTTCTCGGCAACGAACAGGTACCGTTCCAGAATCGCCCGGAATTGGTCCAGAGGAGATTTTCTGACGCTCCTCTCCGCATATCCGGCGCTATCGAGATAAGCCAGTAAAAGAAAATGGTAGGTATTCAAGGTATCCCGGTTCTTGTCCGGCAGGGGCTGTCGATCTTTTTCGCCTGCATATTCCGCCGCATCTTCCATGACGGACATGAATGCTTCGGCCGCTTTAACCTTTCCGGTCTTGCTTCCCTGCTGCGGTTGGCCGACCCTTTTCCGAAAGTATTCAAACACCTCTTCGCAATGGGTCAGCGCACCCCTGGCGCGGGTCAGGGACATGGTCAGGGTGTCTAATTTCGTCTGGGTCATAAAGCGGCAAAACGGACTGGCGTCGATACCGATGGATTTGATCCCCATCAGAGACGCTTCAACCGGGACGGTCCCGGAACCCATCATGGGATCGAGAACCGTCTCACCGGGCTTGAGTCCCATCACATTGATGACCCCTTTGATCATCTGGGGATGAAATTTCCCCCGGTAAGGGAAAAGGCCGTGCGTGGCATAGCCGGTGCGGAAAATATTCTTTTCAAAAAACGATTTAAGTCGGGAAGACGAGTCAAGCGGCAATTTCAAAGGCCGGCCTGTACACATAAGAAAGTGTCTGGTGTATTCTCCCCCGACGACTGAAAAATATGCCGCGTTCCTGACCAGTTCCTCATCAGTCAGGAGGAGATTCTCATAAAAGGCCAGTTCCAGTTCATAGATGTCGCTTAAATTCGGGATCAGTTGCCGTTCCGGAGGGAACAATCCCCCGGTCATATTGCGTTTCAGTGCGCTGATCACCATTTCATTGTTCACCACCGTCTTCCTCATTCTTCCACAAAATCTTCTGATTTGTGTGGTTTGAGACTCTCGGTACGGAGACGTTCAACGATCACGTCACAACTTTCCAGATCCATCCCGATCCAGTGACGACCCAATCGCTCGCACACGTCATAGGTCGTGCCGCTGCCGCCGAACGGATCCAGGACCAAATCACGTTCCTGGGTGGACATCTGGATGACCCGTTCGAGGATCTTGGTGGACAACTGATTCAATGTGCGCTTGCGGCTCTTGAATTTCCAGTGCCGGACCGGGGTGATGTCATTCCATACGTCGGTCAGGGTTACTCCGTTCGGATTCATAGCCCCTCTGTGACCTCCATAATCCTTGATCTCCCGGCCACAGTGACGGCATGTCTCGATGGGTGTACGGATTCTCCGGAAGGTATTTGCCTTCCCCTTGGTGAAATACAAGAGGCTGTAATGGGACGGATACAGCCTGCCTGGAATCGGCAAAGACAGTTTGATATTGACCGCGATCCAGTGACGGAACGTCATCCCCGTTTCGGCCAGATAACTTCCCAGATGGATATTCCATTTCGGGAGATTGTAAACGAACAGCGCCCCTCCCGGTTTCAAGACCCGAACGCAGTGATCCAGCCAATTTCTGCACCAGCCAATATAGTCGTCATCCGAACGGCTATCATCGACCTGGCTTCCGTATTCTTTGGCCAGATTGAACGGAGGGTCGGCGAAGATAGTATTGATGGAACCGTCATTAATAAAAGGCAGGATATTCAGGCAATCGCCTTCATATAAGACGCCATAGCGACTGGAAAAAGCCAAGCGCTGTTCTATCCCCGGATTCACAACATCAGTCGGTGTCCAAAATTCAATTTCTTCAAGCAGCGGTAAGGACATGGCGAATCAATCACCCTCAGATTGGATTTTCCCATTTAAAAATCTGCTTGGAATATATGCCAAAACTTCCATCTCAGCAAGGAAGAACATACCAACCACAAAACAGTCAGACCGGCCGGTACACCGAGTTTTTCGCGGTCCCCGTCGGGACACAACAGCGGTTTTTCGGGTTTGCCCGGCACTGATCCTTGACTTAAGGCGATAAGACGATTAAATCAATCACGACATTCAAAATCTTGGGGACGCATGATTCGTCCAGAGGGAGGACTTATGGAACGGATTGGCTTTATCGGTCTCGGTGCGATGGGCAAACCGATGACCCAAAACCTGATGAAGGCGGGTTATCCGGTCAATGTGCTGACGCGCACGCAATCCAAGATCGAGGATTTGCTTGCCGGCGGCGCGGTGTGGTGCGACACGCCGAAAGAGGTCACACAGAAGAGTGATGTGGTGATCACAATGCTGCCGGACACACCGGACGTGGAACAGGCCTTTAGCGGCAGGGACGGTGTATTCAACGGCGCACGGCCCGGAATGCTGATGATCGACATGAGTACGATTTCACCGATTGCGGTACGCAAACTCGCAAGGGAAGCCGAGGCGCTCGGCTGTGATTTTCTGGATGCACCCGTCAGCGGCGGCGACATCGGCGCGCAGAACGGGACGCTTTCGATCATGGTGGGTGGCGGTGAGTCGGCGTTTAAGCGCGCCATGCCCGTTTTCAAGGCGATGGGCACGACGATTCTGCTCATCGGCGAGTCGGGAGCGGGACAGATCACCAAAGCCGCAAACCAGATCCTGACCTCCATCACCATCGAAGCGGTCGCCGAGGCGATGGTGTTCGCCGCGAAGGCAGGTGTCGATCCGGCCAAGGTGCGTCAGGCGCTGATGGGCGGCTCGGCATCCAGCCGCATCCTGGAAACCCACGGGAAAAGGATGATCGAACGAGACTTCAAACCCGGCTTTCGCATGCGGCTGCATCGAAAGGATCTGGGCATCACCCTGGACGCCGGAAAGGCGTATGGCGCTGCGCTGCCCGTAACGGCGCAGGTGCGCGAGCTGATGACCGAAACGATCGACGACGGGCAGGGTGATATGGACAACTCCAGTTTCGTCCTTCTGCTGGAAAAGCTTTCGAACCCGCATGGAAAACGTTGATAAGCCCATCCGCCCGCCGGTCCGCAGATCACCCGGTAATGGAAATTGAAGATTCTTAAGAGGAACAAACAATATCATTTTTACTCGCTTACCCCGCAGCAAGCCACGGGGAATGCGCTCGTGGGCGGATTCAACCAAAAGAGTGATCAGGAGGCAGCGGCGTTGACCCCAAGGGGTTTGCTCCGAAACGATCAGAGGGGATCAGGAATGAAAAAGTTCGTTCTGTGCGTTGGCGTATTGGTGTCCGGCTTGGCGCTGGCCGCCCCTGCGGGGGCCTCCGACTGGTACCTGCGGGGTGGGGTGGGATTCGAATGGTCTCTTGCCGCCGATTTCTCGGATCGCGACGCTGCGGCCAAAAACCCGCCGGCCCTCTTCGGCGAAGGTCCGGGAAGCGACGGCAGGCAGATCGGAGCCTACGGCGATTTTGGCCGGTTCCCCTCGGTCGAGGCGGCCGTCGGCCGGCAACTTCTCCCCTGGCTCAGGGCGGAGTTCGCGCTGGCCTGGCGCCCCGACATGAGTTACCGGGGGCAGGCCAATTTCCGGGGCGTTGCGGGCGAACAGCCGGTGTCGGCGAGCGCCGATTCACTGAGCGGCACGGCCAATCTTTACCTCGACATCGCCGGGCTGCCGGGCGTCGACCTCGGTCGCTTCCGGCCTTATGTCGGCAGCGGCGTGGGCACGGCGCACAACCGTCTCCAGGAGATGACCTACTCCTTTCCCGGCAACGCCGGCGCCCACAAGATCACCATCACGCCATCGGGGAGCAGGACGGATATCGCCTTTATGGCCACCCTCGGCACGGGAATCGTCCTTTCGAAGCGGATCATCCTGGACATCGCCTACCGCTACACCGACCTGGGACAGGTTCAGACGGACGCGGGCAGGGCCTACCTCAACAACATTCCGGCGGGAATCGACATCGCCGAAACCCGGGCACCGCTGCGCTCCCAAGGGCTTTTCGCGGGCATCCGCTATCTCTTCCCGTGAACCGGAACCGGGACAAGCTTGCGCCGCGCCGGCCATGCACCCCGGTCGCTATCCCGCCCCGTTACGGTTTGATTCCGGTCTGGGGAACAACCAGGGTCCGGCCCGTGCCCTTCCCCTGCAGCAGGACCTGAATCCCATCGACCAGGCCGTCGAGGGTGATCGTCCGGACCAGCCGCTCCAGGCGATCGGGCTTCCATTCGCCGGCGAGCTTCTCCCAGACCCCAAGCCTCAAGTCCATCGGGCACTGCACCGAATCGGTGCCCAGCAGCTTGATCCCCCGGAGGATGAAGGGGAAGACGCTCGTGGAGATCGTCCCGCCGCCGACCATCCCGCAGTTCGCGATGACGCCCAGATAGCGGATTGACTTGATTACATTCTCCAGGGTCTTCCCGCCCACCGTGTCGTAGGCCCCGGCCCACTGCTCTTTGAGCATCGCCTTGGGGGATTCGGTGTTCAGCGTCTCCCAGGAGATCACCTCGGCGGCGCCGATCTCCCGAAGGTAGTCCGCCTGGGCAAGATCGCTTGCCGCTGTGACCTGGAAACCGAGCTTCGCGAGGATCGAAACCGCCACGCTCCCGACGCCGCCCGCGGCGCCGGTCACGAGGACCGGGCCCTTATCCGGCGTGAGGCCGTTGTGAAGCATGTGCCGGATCCCGAGGGCGGCGGTAAAGCCGGCGGTCCCCAGGATCATCGTCTCCCGGAGGCTCAAACCCGCGGGCAGCGGAACCACCCAGCCCGCAGGAACGCGGCAGTACTCGGCGTATCCGCCGTCCGTGTCCATCCCCAGGTCGTAGCCGGTCACAATCACCGGATCTCCCGGCTTGAACGGCGCCGCCACAGACTCGGCGATCGTACCGGCCGCATCAATCCCGGGGATGTGGGGATACTTCCGGGTCACACCAGGATTCCCCGTCGCGGAGAGCGCATCCTTGTAGTTGAGCGACGAATAGCCCACCTTGATCAGCACATCTCCGGGCGGCAACGCGCTGATCGGCAGCGTTACGATCCTGCCCTGAAAAGCCTCCCCCTCCCGAACCACCTGCCAGGCATAAAACGATCCGTCCATCTTGGCTCCTTTCATCTTTTAGGAAAGATGGTTTTTCATATACCGGCAGCGCAAATAATGCAATGGCAATTCAGTCTATTACCTGTTATAGAACAGGCGTCAAGGCTGTTGCGGGAACGGCGCACGGACTGGAATCAGCTCCCCGATCACCCCATCGGGATGACGTGGAAGCGAAAACGGAGCGATCGATAGTGGACCAGCAAAATCGGATCGGAAAGAACCTCTCTCTCATCATTTTTGCGGGCATGGTCCTGCTTTGCGCCGCCGCCTATTTCCTCTATGTCTATCTGCAGGGTCAGGGATACGCCATCGGCGATGATCGTTTCATCAGGGATTTCGGTGAGTGGCTGGGGCTGTCCGGCTTATCCACGCTGGTCATCGTTTACGCGCGGACGGCATTCAAGCTGCTGGTGCGCAAAGAGTCTTTCTGGAAGCGCCTCGAACCGTTCAACATCGATTATGCGAAAATCAAGACGGCATCGGGGAAAATTCTATATTACCTGAACAAAAGTCACCCCTATTTCGGGGTGTCGGCCATTGCCCTCGTCTATCTTCACTGTTACTTCATCTCCCGTTTTTACAACCTCCTGCCGTTGCGCCTCGTCCTGGCCCTTCTCGCCTGGCAGGGTATCTGGGGACTGGTGTTGAAAACCCGGATAGCCCCGGCTTTCCTGAAAAAAAGGGGCCACCTGTTCCATTCCCAGTTGATCACCGGGGCCTTGATCCTTCTCTTTGCCGGCCTCGGCCATTTTCTGCTGGGGGAGTAGCTATCGAGCAGTAAAAAACCCACTTTCAGACTTGACATATTATGAGCATATGCTTATAATGCATATAACGGAGAGGGATCATGCCGAGACCGAAATGTTGCAGACATATCGCCGCCCGGCCGGACAAAACCTGTTTCCGGCCGCAGGGGATAACCGCTTCATCCCTTGAAGAGGTGTTTTTGAGCCTCGATGAGTATGAGGCGATCCGGCTTGCCGACCACGAAGGGTTGTATCAGCAGCAGGCAGCGTTGATGATGAACATCTCGCGGCAGACGTTCGGCAGGATTATCGAATCGGCGCATCGGAAGGTCGCCGATGTCCTCGTGAACGGAAAGGCCCTGAAGATCGAAGGCGGGGATGTTTCTACGGAAGAGATGAAGCGGATCCGGTGTCATCGGTGCCGGCAGACATTCAGCCTCTGTTGCAAAACAAAGGAGTCGGCCATATGTCCGCATTGCAGGAAGCAAGCGGAGAATCAGTTTACTTAAATAAGGAGAACAGGATGAAAATCGCTTTACCGGCATGTCAGAATCAGGTGGACGAACACTTCGGTCACTGTGAATACTTTACGGTATTCACCATCAATGACGATCACAAAATCACGGCGGAGGAAACCGTTTCCTCTCCGGCGGGTTGCGGCTGCAAATCGAACATCGCCGAGACGCTGTCGCAAATGGGTGTCAAGATGATGCTGGCCGGCAACATGGGACAGGGGGCCGTAAACGTATTGGACGGTTACGGAATCAAGGTTTTACGGGGTTGCAAGGGCGACGTGAAAAGGGTTGCCGAGCAGTGGCTCGCGGGCGGTCTGAAAGATTCGGGGATCGCCTGCGAAGTTCATGAGCACGGATGCGAATCGAAATAGAAACGACATTTCGGACAAGGAGAGCTGTGATCGCAGATGGAAATGACTCCTGAAGATATTGGTCGCTTAAAACACGCAATAGACCTCCTTGAAAATCCTGGTCTCGCCGCTAAACTGACCAATGTCATCGGTATCCCGTTCGAGAAAGCCTTTGACTATCTGCCGGTGAAATGGACCGGGGCTATCCAGACAATCACCCGGAAATCTTTACGTCATGCACTCGATTTTGCAGTTAAAACCATTGACCACAGCGAAAAGAAAGCGTCGAGAGACACCCTCCATAAATTTCTTGTGGCCGCTTCCGGTGGGATAGGAGGCGCCTTTGGACTGCCTGCCTTGGCAATCGAATTACCCGCCACGACCGTCATCATGTTTCGTTCCATTGCTGATATTGCCAGAAGTGAAGGTGAAGATCTTCAACGAATAGAAACAAGACTGGCATGTCTGGAGGTATTTGCTCTGGGTGGCAGCTCCGGAAACGACAATTCCTCAGAAAGTGGATACTATGCCGTGAAGGCGCTGCTGGCCAAGCAGGTATCAGAAGCGGCGAAGTATATCGTTGAGAAGGGGATTGCCGAAGAAGGAGCCCCGGTATTGGTCAGGTTAATTGCGACCATTGCTTCCAGGTTTGGCGTCACGGTGTCACAAAAGGCTGCTGCCTCTGCAGTTCCGGTCATTGGTGCGGCCGGGGGCGCATTGATCAATACTATTTTCATCGACCACTTTCAGAATATGGCCAGAGGACATTTTATCATACGGAGCTTGGAGAGCAAGTATGGGGCGGACTATGTGAAGATAAGTTACGGGAATACTGATCAATGTTATGCGAATTGCACGGAAAGGAAATAAGGAGGAAAAAGGATATGGGGGGGAAATATGAACACCCTTAAAGTCATCATCCTGCTTGCATCGCTTTCCGGGCTCCTGATGATCGTCGGCTACTTTATCGCCGGAAGGAAAGGCGTCGCGATCGCCCTGATCATTTCGTTGATCATGAACTTCGGCAGTTATTGGTATTCCGACACCATCGTCTTAGGCATGTATAACGCCCAGCCAGTCACAAAATCACAAACGCCAATCTTGTATGACGCGGTAGAGACCCTGTCGGCCAAAGCAAAGATACCTGTACCAAAGGTCTATATCATTCCGGAAAATTCTCCCAACGCGTTCGCAACGGGAAGAAATGAGGATCATGCAGCGGTAGCCGTCACATCGGGTATCCTGAAGATATTGAACCGGGATGAACTGGAAGGGGTTATTGCCCATGAGTTATCCCATATCAAGCACAAGGATATTTTGATCAGCACGATGGCGGCCACCATTGCAAGCGCGGTGGTTTTGTTGTCCCGAGGGACCATGTTATTTGGCGGCAGTGACGATAGCAGCATGATCACAACCATTGCTGTGGCCATTATAGCGCCAGTTGCGGCGACACTGATTCAAATGGCCATATCCAGGTCCAGGGAATATGAAGCGGATGCAGGAGCAGCCAGTTTATCCGGAAAACCCGAAGCGTTGGCCAGCGCCCTGGCAAAGCTATCCATATCGGCAAAGCGAAGACCGATGGACGCCAACCCATCCACAGCCCATATGTTCATTGTCAACCCTTTGTCTGGAGGAGCCATTATGAGTCTTTTCAGCACACATCCGCCTCCAGAGAAAAGGATTGAACGATTGATGAAAATGAAAAACAGCGCACCATGAAGCCCAGGAGATTTTCGATTGTTCGAGTCTTCATTCCGGCATAGTTCATAATTGCCGCAAAAGTTGCGGCACCTTCTTTTCCACCCTTCCCACATCACGGTCATGGGTAACCAGCGTGCTGAAAACCGTTTCCAGGTCCATCTCCCCATAACGATCCCGGAAGAACGCGAGGAGCACATTCGCCTTACCGATCGGATCGATCTCCTGCCGCTGAAGATTCCCAATCAACTGGATTGTCGGAACCTCCTCCCCGCATTGAACGTTCGGAAGGATGCGCGCAGGGATCGTTGCCAGACGGAGCTTCTTGCAGGCCGGGTACCGCCGCTCCCCCGCCAGGATGAGGAACTTCATTTCGATGTCGAGCTTTGTGACCCCCTTCTTGACGAAGCCGAGTTGCTTGGCCATCGCATAGGAGACATCCACATCCCGGCCTTTGATATAGGGTCCCCGGTCAGTGACTACCCCTTCAGCGGACTTGCCGTTATCGGGGTTGACAAGCCGGACCTTGGTCCCCAGGGGTAATGTCCTGTGGGCCAGGGTGTTCTTATGCATGTCGAACCTCTGCCCGCTGGCCGTCAGCTTGTTTTGATGTCCCTGTCCATACCAGCTCGCGGTCACTCCCCCGCTCACGTTGCGAGCAGCGGGCCGGGTGGACTGGGCGGGGGTGAGACATCCGACTTGTTCCGGCCGGGCTGCCGACGGGCCGAAAAGGGGACCCCTTGAGAAATCCGTCGTGTCCGGGCCGATGCTCTCCACATATCCGCTGTGAATAACGCCTGCACACTGATAGCCGAGCGACACCGATGCACTCCCTATGCAGAAGATGAACAGGAAAAATGCCGGCCAGTACAATGCTTTTTTCGGAAAATTTCTGGTTGCCATGGTGCACCTCTCTATGCCTATCTCAGAAACAGCGTTACCAATTCCTGTTCCCGTATATGCCTTGAAAATGTCATCGCTTCGGTAGCCATAGGTCAATCCTTTCATGGACTGCTGAGGACGCTGCTTTCCAGCAGCGAACCGGCAGCCGATTCCAACACCACCCTCTTCAAGGATTCTTAGGAGATGCTGGGAGACCATTTCTGATCCCCCAGCCAGGAGGAAAGGAAGAAAATGGGAAAACTGTTTGTTTAGTGTTGCTTTATTGTTTGCTATCCATGTTCATCATGTTAGACTAATATATTGTCTTTGTCAATAGGCAATACAAGATGCATGCCAAAAGTGCATATGACTGCTTAACATGCAATAATATAATGGTAAGCTCAAATATCGATAAATGACAAAGGTGAAAAATAGTAATATTTCGACAAAAATGGTGGGTAGTTTTGGAAACTCTATTGATAATCTTATATATTATATGTAGTTATCATACAATGCTTCTTGTATAGCGCTCCGACAAAATTGTCGAAAGTGGATATGACGATGGGATGGATTTTAAAGGAGAGAGTTTGTGATGGATAAAACGCCGGCGATACAAGGGCTCTTTCTGTCCTTCTTCCGGCTGGGGCTGACCGCCTTCGGCGGTCCGGCCATGATCGCCTACATCCGCCGGATGGCCGTGGAAAAGAAACACTGGCTTGATCCGGAAACATTCAAGACCGGGGTGGCGCTGTGCCAGGTCATCCCGGGGGCGACCGCCATACAAGCGGCCGCTTACGTCGGGCTCAAGGCGCGGGGCGCGATGGGAGCGGCCGCCGCCTTTGTCGGTTTCGGCCTCCCCGCGTTTCTCTTCATGATGGTTCTTTCATTTCTGTATTCACGTTTCCATGATTTGCCCGCCGCGATCTCACTGTTTGCCGGTCTTCAGGCGATCATCGTCGGTATCGTCGCCAATGCCGCCGTATCGTTCGGCGGCAACACGCTCAAGGGGTGGAGGGACCTGCTCATCGCCGGAGCGGCAGCCGCCCTGTTTGCGTTTCACGTGAGCCCGATTCTCGTGATCGTGCTCGCGTCCCTCACCGGCCTTCTGATCACAGGCGCCGGGCAGAAAAAAGCGGGACCGGCTGCGATCCCTTCTGCCGGGCCTTCCGGAACGGATCATTCGTTCGGACTCCTTGTCGCCGGCGCTGCGGGATTTTTTCTGCTGCTGTTTTTCATACAGAGGAGTTTCTTCGATCTGGCAATCCTGATGTCCAAAATCGATCTGTTCGCCTTTGGGGGAGGATTTGCATCCGTTCCCCTGATGCTCCATGAGTTTGTCGATGTCCGCGGATGGATCGATGCCCGGACCTTCATGAACGGCATCGTGCTGGGACAGGTTACCCCGGGACCGATCGTCATCACGGCAACCTTCGTGGGATATCTCCTCTACGGCATACAGGGCGGGACGATTGCCACGATCGGTATCTTTCTGCCCTCCTTCCTGATGGTGGTCGGAATCGCGCCCCATTTCGAGCGCCTCCGCTGCTCCCACTATTTCAACCGCGCGATTCACGGCATTCTGTGCTCGTTCGTGGGGTTGCTGCTGCGCGTCGTGGGCTCGTTTGCGGCGGACGTTCAGTGGGACGCGCCGCACCTGATCCTCTTTGCCGCAACATTCGTCGCGCTGTATCTCAAGGTGGACATCCTGTGGGTGTTTCTCGGCGGGACGGTCATTGCGGTGCTGATTTAAACCGCATAACCGGTCCAGCCCCGGTTGCCATTTGATATTTCAATCAGGTTGTTATATGAATCGGGTCCGGATACCAATCTTAGGAGGTTTGTTTCAATGAAGGCCAAGGTGACCATTGTATGCGAAAATTGCGTGTTTAACCAGCCGGGGGCGATTGCGGAACACGGTCTTTCCATTTTTATGGAGACCGACCGGGGAAACTACCTGCTGGATACCGGTCAGGGGAAAGCGGTCGTCAACAATGCCCTGGTGCTGGGTCTTGACCTTAAAACGATCAAAGGTATCATCATGAGCCATCACCACTGGGACCATACGGGAGGGCTCGGTTCCGTCCTCGATTTGAAGGGCGCGGTGGATATTTATGCCCATCCCAGTTTTTTCAAGGAAAGCTATAACATCGGAGGGGGAATGGTGCGTTATATCGGCGTGCCGTATCCCCGGCCGCTCCTTGAAGGAAAGGGGGCAACGTTCAAATTCAGCAACGAGTTTCGACAGATCGAACCTGGAATGTGGCTGACGGGGGAAGTTCCCCGCCGCACGGATTATGAACTTGGGGATAAAAACCAGGTCGTGAAGTCCAACGGGGGGTATGTGAAGGACGACATTCTGGACGACCAGTCGGTTGTCATTGAAACCGAAAAAGGGCTTCTGGTCGTCCTGGGGTGCTGCCATTCCGGGATAATCAATACCTTGAGCTATATCATGGAAAAAATGGGGCAGCGTCCTATCTATGCCGTGATCGGCGGTACGCATCTCGGTCCGGTGGGCGATGAGCAGAGGGAAAAAAGTATCGATGCCCTCAAGGCGTTCGATATCGAACGTCTTGGAGTATCCCATTGCACGGGGCTCAAAACGGCATCCCGGCTGGCGGGTCAGTTTGGAGACCGTTTCTTCTTCTGCAATGTGGGAACGGTTGTGGAAGCGTAATTGCTCAACTTACATAAGGAGAGAACATGTCGAAAAAGGCCTTTCAGGACTACTATCCCGACTTTTTCAGCCACTGCTACGGCTGCGGCCGCCTGAACGATGCGGGTCTGAAGATCAAAAGTTACTGGGATGGAGAGGAATCCGTCTGCATCCATGAACCACGGCCCTACCACACGGCCATCCCGGGCTTTGTCTACGGAGGTCTGATCGCCTCTCTCATCGACTGCCACGGTACGGGTACGGCCGCCGCGGCCAAGTACCGCTCCGAAGGCAGGGAGATGGATACGGACCCGCCCCTGCGCTTCCTCACGGCGTCCCTCCGCGTTGATTACGTGCTCCCGACGCCCCTCGGCGTCCCCTTGGAAATCCGCGGCAGGGTAAAGGAGGTCAAAGGGCGCAAGGTGATCGTGGAATCGACCCTTTCCGCCGGTGGGAAAATCTGCGCCCGCGGCGAGGTCGTGGCGGTCCAGGTACCGGAGCATTTGATTCCCGGGCGCTCTTGAAGCCGGTCAAAACGGCTGCCCCGCAAAAAAGACAGAATAGATGAAGAACGGACTGGTTCTCTGCAAAAGAACTCCGGCCCGAAGAGGGGTCTTCGGATTTCCAATCAATGCTGAAGCGTTTTCATCTTTTGTGTAAAATACAGGGAAACGACGGTAAGGCAGGCGCCGATGATAAAGGGCAGCCGCCAGCTGATCAACCAGAGGGTGCCTCCGATCAGCGGAATGACTACCGCTGAAATATGGTTGATAGTGTAGCCGACGGCCGTGCTCTGCGACAAATCGCCGGGATCGGCCGTTTTCTGAAGATAGGTATTCAGCCCGATGGAAAAGTTGAAGAAGATACTGTCAAGCACATACAGGATGATTGCCACCCAAACGTTTTCAATAAACGCGTAGCCCAAAAACAACAGAAGGAGGCTGGCACTTTCGAACGAAAGTACCACGCGCTCGCCATATACGTTGATCGCTTTTGAGATGTAGCTGTTGGTGAGGTACGTAAGGGCATAATTCAGGACATAAATACCGGCGACAGTCCCGACACCCAGCCGGTACTTTTCGACCAGAAGAAAGACGGCAAACACAATGAAAATCTGCCTGCGGGCCCCGCTCAGGAAGTTTAATGCATAGTAAAGCCAATACTTCCGGCGCAGGACGAGTTTATTCTGCCGGTGGAGCCCCTGGTAATCGGCCGGATTTTTCGAAAGCATGTAGATTCCCGCGAATGAAACAAAGAGGCCGAGAAGCAGAAAGTTGAAGCGATAGGGCAAAACATAGGAAAGCACCCAGACAATCGATCCTACGACAATATTGGCCAGAGCCCCGTATCCTCGCAATCGTGCGAATATAATCGGAGCATCGTGCTGATCGAAATACTGTACCGTGAGGGATTTGTTGGTGGTTTCGAAATAGTGAAAACCAATCGACATGATAACCGTTGTCATCAGCAAGCCCGGGAAGGTTGTAAAAAAACCGGTTGCCCCGATCCCGATCCCAAGCAGGACAACCGACCATGCCGATAATCGATGTTCCTTCATGATCAATAATACATACATGACGATAAAGGTCAGGAAGCCCGGAATTTCACGGATCGCCTGTGCCACGCCGATCTGAAAACCGTTTACCCCCACCACTTCTTTGGCAAAATTCGTAAATAAGGCAAGCCATCCCTGCAATCCGGCACTTGCGCATATCACAAGCACCATGAGGTATAAGTACATCGGATTGTTTTTAAATTGTTCCATCCGTTTTCCGTTCAAAAGAATCTTCAAGTGGGAGAATGTTGCGGCTCACTGAGAATGAGTCCGGCGATGCTGAACAAATTCCCAGGCTGTTGTCAATGACGATTGTGTTGGGGTTCACGGACAAGGCGTCACCCCGCCGGAACAACCTCAGGCGGCAAAGGTCAGCTTCGTCCCCGACATGTTGAGGATGAACTGCCCGGGCATGGCGTTCTCCATGAATATAATCGCCTTCCGCCCGGTGCAGTGTGTCGGGATGATATAGTCGGGGGCGAGCTTCCGGAGTTCCTCCGTCGTCCGGCCGACGATGGGTTCGAAAAACGGCCCGGAGAGGTGAAACCCGCCCATGATGGCATGCACCTTCTCGACGCCCGTCACGGCCTTCGCGTAGCGGACCGTATTGACAACACCCGAATGGGCGCAGCCGGTCAGGACCACCAGCCCCTTGCCTTTCAAATTCATGACTACCGCCGTGTCGTCCTCAATCGGGTCCCATTTTTCCACGGCGTCTTCCTGGAAAAAGGCGATGGGAAAGCCCTTCTCGAAATCCGTCACCCGCTCGATTTCACCCAGGAAACCCACGTCGCCATCCAGAATCGTTTCAGGTCCCTTCGCCTCGATGACCTTGACGCCCGCCTGTGCGAGTCCGGCCCGGGTGATGGTGGGAAAATCGAACTTGAGCCCCTCGCCGAACTTCAGATAGCGGGGAGCCCTGAAGATCCCCGGGTGAACGAAAAAGGGAATCCCTTTCTTGCCGATCATCTCGACCAGTGCGGCGAATCCGCCCATGTGATCGCTGTGACCGTGGGAAAGCGCCAGGGCTTCCACCTGCCCCATGTCCACGCCCAAGGCCCGGGCATTGAACGCCGCGCCCCCCTCGGAGTAGCCGAAGTCGAATAGCAGCGTCCGGGTCTTCTCCCCGGAGGTCGTCCTGACGAGCGCGGAAAAGCCATGTTCGGCCAGGATGGAATTCTTGATCTGTCCCTCCTTGATCGCCATCGCCCGCTGCACAATGGCGCTGTTGTCCATCATCGTAATATCGATGGTGTTGTCCTGAAGGGTCAGGATCTCCACCCGGTCCAATTCGTTTAATTCAATCTTCACATCTGTCTCCTTTTTCGATACACCCGCGATGAATATATTCAGGCATAACGCTTTTAGAATTCGTGCGGGAGATTCTTCCACACCGCAAAGGCGGCCTCAATGCACGCCACGCCCCCCTCGATGCCCATGTATCCCGTATTGACAACCAGGTCGTAGTAATCCGAATTGGTCCAATCAGCATTGAAATATTTACGATGGAAGGCATTCCGATCCGCCTCCGTTTTGTAGACATAGCGTTCCGAATCCTCGAAATCGGTGTTCTTGTTCTGCATGACTCTGCGGATACGGATCTCCCGGGGAGCGATGAGGCGGACACGGAAGGTCTCCTGCGGAGGCAGGATGAATTGGGCTCCCCGGCCGACAATGACCGCATTGCCCTGTTTGCCGATCGTCCCGACCACCTGGGTAAGGTGGAGGAGGTATTCATCCGGCCAGATGTGACGTGTCCGGAACATGGAATCGATCCATGAATCCATCCGGCTCACCTCCTTCTCGTCCAGTGAGGCAATCACCTTGTCACTGACGCCGGCCCGTTCTGCAACCTTGTGGATGATCTGGGCGCCGATGAGGTCCATGCTGAGATCCGAAGCCAGGCGCCGGGCCACCTCGCTTCCGCCGCTTCCCGGTTCGCGGGAGATGGTGATGCAGAAGTCGGGTCTCATGGTCTCCTTTTTCTGCCCGTCCCTCTTTTGACGCCATTTGGCCAGTTGTTCATCAACGAGAAAATCCAGGGAACGACTGATCTTTACCCTCATGGTGAACCTCCTTTCGATGGATTGGTTATATTATTACACCATTCCCTGTTGACTGCAAGATGAACTCCCTTTCAGTCACCTCAATCCCCCTCCGCTTCCGGCTTGAAATGGCCGTGGAGGGTTTCGGGGAGGCTCATCAGCAGCGGCAGCCGGATCAGCAGGTCGATCCCCACAAAGAGGATGAAAATGTACTGCGGTCCGATTCGGTCCCAGATGACGCCCGCAGACAGGGCCAGGATCGCGCTCAGAGCCATCTTGAAAAACCGGTTGATGCCGATCCATCTCCCCATCTGTTCGGGAGGCACAAGTTCCCTCTCGATGGCGGCCACGATCGGTGCGCCGATGAAGTAAAAGCCCTGCAGGATTCCGGAGAGGACCACAAGAACCGGCGACGGTGCCAAGATCAGCATCAGGTTGGAAATCCAGAAAAGCGGGATGGTGATGTACAGGATCCGCTTTCGGCCGATTCGGTCCGCGAGCCTGCCCAGGGGCACGGCAAACAGGATGGATGTCAGCGCCGATCCGGTGACCATCGCCCCCAGGATGAATTCATTGGCACCTTTGATCTGGTAGGCAAAAACCTGGGCGAACGGAAAGACCAACCCCAGCGGCAACTGGGAGATGGCGCCGATGACCAGCCATTTTTTCAGATGCCTTCCGCCTTTGAACACCTGGGAAATATCCCTCAACAGGTGCGGCCTTTGGCTGCCCGCCTTCACCCACTTCTGTTCCGACAACTGCGACCACACGATGACAAACGTACCGATCGTAACCAGAAGACCTGAAAAGAACAACGGCCGGATGCCGGCGATGTTCACGCCGCCACACAGGGTAACCAGCCAGGTGGCCAGCATCGGCCCGGCCATTCCCAGGAAGCCCGCGGCGACCGTTTCACAGATCAGCATGCCGGTGGCGCGGTCCCGATTGACCAGGCAGTTTCCGCAGATGGTTGAGCAACTCTGATTGCTGGTGGAGAAACCCAGCCAGTAACCGATCATGGCGATGATGGTCACCTCCCAGCTTTGCGCCAGACCGTAGGTCAGGTAGGAGACGGCCAGGAATCCGATGCCGATCAGGTAGATTTTTTTGGGACCGATCCGGTCGATGAACCAGCCTGTGAAGGGTGCACAGAGGCCGGCGATGATCATGCCGATGCTGTTGACGATGCCCAGTTGGGTCCCCGTGGCCCCCAGCGCCACGATATAAATGGACAGATAGGGAAAGACCATCTGGTAGGCCAGCTTGTCCAGCGATGTGCGCAAAACAGTGATTTTCCAGTCCCGGTGCTGCCGTTTCAGAAAGGAAAGACCTTTGCCGAGAAAGGCCGGCAGCGTCCCGGCGGATGGTTCCGTATGATGACTCAATGGATATTCCTTTCCCATGGGTCCGCAGCAACAGGAGAGAACGGAACAACAGCGACGACAAGCGTGATGAATTCAGCCGTGTCCCCGGTTCCCGCGGATGTTTTATTTGTTTGCGGCTCTTACCATGGATGGCTTCGGAAGCGCAATCCCCCAGCGTCTCGGCATAATGACACTCATTACCGGCTATTATAGGCATATGCTCATAACATGTCAAGGTTGAGCATCAACCGCATTGTTCAGTTTTCATATGGTTCATGACCCCGTTGCCGATAGCCCAAACTGTTCGTTGACATCCCGCACCACATTTCCCATAATATCAGCAAAAGAAAGCGATACCGTTCTTTCCAAAGCCGTCCGGCGATCGGGATTCCCTTCGGATTCCGGTCGGTCGTTTTTCAACTCGTTGATCAAGGAGGTGAAAAATCATGGATATCCTTCGGAAAAAGACATGGTCTCCCTACACCGCCGGTGCGCTGGCCGGCCTTCTGCTGGTCCTGTCCGTCTTTCTTACCGGGAAATACTTCGGCGCCTCGACCACCTTCGTTCGCACCGCGGGCTTTGTCGAACAGGCTGTTGCGCCGGAGAAGGTGGCCGGCATGGCCTATTTCCTCAAGGAGAAGGTGATTGTCGATTGGCAGTTCCTGTTTGTCGTCGGTGTGCTCTTCGGCGCCCTGGCGTCGGCCTGGCTCTCGAAGGAACAGAGGGCGGTGGCCGTACCGCCGATGTGGGAGGGCCGCTTCGGGGCGTCGCGCGTCCGGCGTTGGACGGCGGCCTTCCTGGGAGGAGTGGTCCTGATGTTCGGGGCGCGTCTCGCCGATGGGTGACCGAGCGGTCATGGCCTGAGCGGTCTTGCTCAGGTAGCCGTGAGCGGTTACGTGTCGCTGATCTGCTTTTTCCTGGCCGGAATGATCATGGCCAGGATCCTGTACGGAGGAGGGAATGGCCATGAATGAACTGCTAACCGGCGCCGTCACGGGAATCCTCTTCGGATTCCTCATGCAGAAGGCCCAGGTGATCCGGTACGACCGGCAACTGGCCGCCCTGCGCCTCCAGGATATGACCATCGTCAAATTTATGCTCACCACCATCTTGGTGGCCATGGTGGGTATCTATCTCCTGTTCGATCTGGGGCTGATCAAGCTTTCGATCAAACCCTTGATCCTGGGAGGAAACGTGTTGGGCGGCCTGATCTTCGGGATCGGGTGGGGCATCGTGGGTTACTGTCCCGCCACGGCCATGGGGGCCTTGGGAGAGGGACGCTATGACAGCGCCTTCGGCCTGCTGGGGATGATCCTGGGGGCAGGGCTCTACGCCGAAGCGTACCCCCTCATGAAGGCAACGGTCCTGACCTGGGGGGATTTCGGGAAGATCACCCTTCCGGCCGCTCTCGGAATCAACCACTGGATCGTCATCGCCATTCTGGTCGCCGCATTTATCGCCCTCTTCCGCTGGTTTGAAAAGAAAGGGCTTTAGTTCATCGTATCCCGCCGACCGCCTCCGGGCTTCTATCCTGAGCCGGTCGGCGAGGGTTGACGGGTCGGCGCCAAACCGTTTCGGAAATTCCCGGGTCGACACCTGCCGTTGCTTCGGATGGGTTGTTCCTTCTTCTGTCAAGATTTTTGTTGCAACCACCTGGTCAGAACTCATCGCCGGCTGTTACAACGCAATCCCCTGGAGATATGCCGGGTCGGAAAGCCAGTTGAACTTCCCTTGAAAGATTCCCGCCGTTGATTTGGATCAATGACAACTTTCCCGAGCCGGGGTATGGTACAGCCGTAAATGGGATTATGGCAGCGCGAAGCGCACGAACAGAACAACAATAAGATAAACGCAACAGGAGGAAAAAATGGAAACAAAAGAGTGGGTTAAACACACCGACGACAACACCTTCGAGCCGGATGTCTTAAAAACGAAAGGGACGGTCCTGGTCGATTTCTGGGCGCCCTGGTGCGGACCCTGCAGGGCTCTTGCGCCGGTTCTGGAAGAGATCGGCAAGGAGTACGACGGGCGGGCGGATGTGATCAAAGTGAACGTGGATGAGTCCCCGAAAACTGCTTCACAATATGGGGTCCAAAGCATACCGACGCTGCTTTTGATCCGGGGAGGAAAAGTCCGGGAGACACTCGTCGGCCTCACGACAAAGGACAAACTTGCGGCGCTCATCGACCGGAATCTGGCCGGATAAACGGACGGCCAGGGAAGAATCGGCGCCACAACAGGGAAGATCAGGGAGGACAAAAATGAACAATCTATTGGTGCTGGTGATTGTGGTTGCGGTGTGGTTTTTCCTCCAGGGGTGGCTGCTGCCCCGGTTGGGCATCTCGACCTGAATGCGCAAAGGCTGCTCGGTCGAGAGCGGAAAGAAGGATGGTGACGGGACCTCTCATCTGGGAGCCGATGCCCAGGAAAACGGAACTTCAGGGGAAGCGAAATGAGCTGGGTTTGGTTATTGCTGATCGCTGTAGCCCTCTGGTACCTTCTCTTGGGGTGGCGCATCCCGAAACGGGGAGGACCGGGCTGAACGAGCCGGTCCTGCCCGGTTCCGGGCAGCAAGGAAAGATCCAAAGCTGAAAAGCCGTAAGAAGGGCGGATCGCTACCCGGGTGTTTCTTGTTGATTCTGCTCCTTCATTTCTTCGTCTTCCGCATCTGAAACGGGTGTTTCACCTGAGCCCGCTACCGGTGCGGCCTCCGCTGTAATCGTTGGCCCTTCGCTGGATTCCTCCTCTATTTTGATTTCAGTCGATAGAAGGGACGGTTGTGGACCCATCCCGGCCAACCAGAGGGGGTGACGGTGGCGAGCATAGTCGAGACGGACGGCGCCGGTGAAAATTCCCCGCGCCAGCGGCCGGTTCGGTTTGAGCAGGATCGCGCCGATGTGGGCGATGAACGCCAGAACGAACAGGACAAAGAAGATGTTGTGCAGCCACGTCGCCCAGAGGACAAGCATATGCGAGAGATCGGGCGCGAAGACGTTCTTGCAGGTCTTTATCAGGCCGGAAAGGATCAGGACCGCGATGATCACGGCCATCCCCGCATAGGCAAGACGCTGTTCCGGCAGGTATTTTCCAAAGGGCGGTTCCTCCCCCTTGCCGAAGAAGGTCTTGATAACGGCAATCGAAGTCTTCAGGTCGCCCTTTTGGGGAAGCAGTTCTCGTTCGCCGGCTAGGCCGTGGTAGAGAAGGTGAAACATCGAAGCGGCGATGAACACGACCGACGCCGCATAATGAACGGAGAGGGAGGTGATGAAATCACCCGACCATGCAAAGCCCGGGATGGTCGTGATCCCGTAGCGGGCGGCCATCGGGAGCTCGAAGAGACCCGACAGGAGGAGGACGAGTCCGGACAGGGCAATCGTCCAATGTTCGGCCATTTCCAGAACGCCGTGGCGGACCACCCGGTTCTTTTCTTCAAGAATGAGCTGCGACATGGCTTATTCCCCCTTTCCCGATCCGTTTTTTCGTCTGGAGATGAAGGCGAAGGCGCCCGCCAAGCCTGCGGCGACGCCGAGCGCGGGCGCCGCGAGGACCGCCTTGCCCAGGCCGTCCGTCCCCGCCATCCGCCGTTCGACCTGCCGGAGGCCCGGCTGGCCGGGACCCGGTTTGAGTGCGGCGTCGAGGGTCGTAAACGGGACGGGGGAGACGTACAAGGTGGCTGTCCCTCCATTTTCGGTCTTTCCGTAGAGATGGCCTCCGATCTTTTTTGCCAGCTCCTCCGCCCGGGCGAAGATCTCCTTGCGGGGTCCGATGGCCATTGCGTCCCTCGGACAGGCCCCGATACAGGCCGGCTTTTTCCCTTCCCTGAGCAGGTCGTTGCAGAAATCGCACTTCACCATAATTCCGTTGCCCATGAGGGTCGGCAGGACCTTGAGATAGATTCCGATACCCGACTGACGCTGCGGGATCTCCCAGGGGCAGACCGTCTTGCACTTGGCGCCGCCGAAACAGGTCTCCGGATCGATGACGACGGCCCCGTTCTCGAACTTGTGGTTGGAGGCGAAAGGGCAGAGCGTCGCGCAGGCGGGGTTGTCGCAGTGCATGCACCTTCGGGGAATGAAGACAATCTGTTTCCGGCCGCCGCTCTCCACCTCCACTTTTTGGATGTAGATCCGATTGTAGGGGGTGAGCCGGTTGGACACCTCCTTCTTCTTCGACCAGTCCTCGACCTTGCGGGTGGGAAAAGGGACCGGGATCGGATCGGCCGGTTCGGGAAGGCTTCCCTGCTTGATTCCTTTGCATGCGGCCACACAGGCGGGGACTTCCCGGTCCGGGCATCCGTCGCAACGGGTGAGGTCGATCAGGGTGGCAAGTTTTCCTTCTCCTGCCCATGCCTTTTGCGGAACATTCAACCATGCCGTCGTTCCGATCACCGCAGACGCCGTCGCTGTCTTCAGGAACCGGCGGCGGTCCGGATTCATTATTTTTTTCATCTCGTTTCTCCTTTTTCCGATCAGGCCATAAGGGATCACAATGTTGGGAAGGGTTCTCCAATCACGCTGATGGCGGCGGGCGAAAAGGCCCGCCGCCGTTGAATCCGCTTATGGCAGGAAGGGAGGCTGATGGAAATTCACTTCAGCGCATCCTTCACCTTGTGGAAATCGTACCCCGGCGCCTTGCCGCCGATCTCTTTCATCTTCGTATCCGGGGACACGCCTTCCGGGATCCGGAATGTTTGATAAAATGCACTTAGATCCATTTTCGTGGCCTCCGAGGCCTCCTGGATGGTCATGTATCCCCGTACTTCCGCGACTCCGACGGTTTGCCCGGCCTTGATCTTCTCCGGCGTCATCCGGTAGATCCCCAGCGACTGGGTTACAAAGATGGGCAGAAAGAACAGCGCCAGCACCAGGATGATGGCGACCATCGGTCTGACCGTTTTCCTTCCCATCCTTAATTCCAGCGCGCCCGCGGCCGGACAGTTCAAGACACAGGTCTGGCAATTGAAGCACTCCGCGGAGGTAATCCCTTTTCCATGGGATACGTCAATGTTTGCCGGACAATTCTTGCTGCACAGGTCGCAGTGGATGCAGGCCTCTTCATTGCGGACCACCTTGAAGGGGCTGATCTTTCCGATGATGCCGTTGAGCGCCCCCATGGGGCAGAGGTACTTACAGAAAAAGCGGTCGTAAACCACGGATCCGACGACCGTGACGAGCAGGAGAATCAGACCCACGCTCGATGATGCCCAGATGGCGGGAATCCCCTCAGAGAGATGGGCGTAAGCGGCCCAGGGATCGTAAGGCGCCATCCAGAGTCCTGCCGTCTTCCAAGCATAGAAAACGGTGATCACCAGAACCAGGTATTTCAAGTAGCGGAGGGGGCGGTCCAGGGTTTGGGGTACTGTAAAATTCCGGCGGAAGATCTTCCTGCCCAGCAGGCCGAAGAATTCCTGAATCGCGCCGAACGGGCAGAGGAGGCCGCAGAAACTTTTCCGGAAGACCACGGCGAGGAGCAGCGTGATAAGAAAAAGGATCAGGGTTCCGGAAAAGACCTTGTCGATAAACGTGCCGGCGGTCAGCAGGGTAAACAGGCTTTCCAGGCCGCCGAAAGGGCACAGCGCGTGGATGGAGGGGATCGTTGCGCCCCCCACCTGGTGAAGGTAAGCCGCTGCGGTGATCAGGACAACAAAGAGCGCCAGCAGCCCCCGGCGAAAATAGATCACGAATCTGTTTTTTTCCATCTCTTCTCCTTTATGGTGTTGTTGCCCGTCATTCGGCATCAGGACGGGGTGTCTCCGTTTCGGCCTCGCAGCTCTCACCTGTCTGTTCCGCCATCGGGCGCGGTTTGTTCCGGAAAAACTCGAAATAGAGCAGCGGCACGGCGATCAGGGTCAGGACCGTGGCGCCGACGGCGCCGAACATCATCGCAATGGCCAGCCCCTGGAAGATCGGGTCGAAGAGCATCACAAACGAACCGACCACCACGGCCGCGGCGGTCAAAATGATCGGCCGGAAGCGGACGGCGCCGGCCATGATCAGCGCGTTTTGCAGATGCCCCTTCTCACGCCATTCCATCTCCACAAAATCGACCAGAAGGATCGAGTTCCGGACGATGATCCCCGAAAGCGCGATAAAGCCGATCATCGAGGTCGCGGTAAAAAAGGCGCCGAAGAGCCAGTGACCGGGCAGAATCCCCACCAGGGTCAGCGGGATCGGCGCCATGATGACCAGCGGCGTGATGAAGTTCCTGAACCAGGCGACGATCAGCACGTAAATCAGGAGCAGGACCGCGGCAAAGGCCAGCCCCAGATCCCGGAATACCTCATAGGTGATGTGCCACTCCCCGTCCCATTTCATGGAGTATGTATCCTCCAGCCACGGCTGGACGGTGGAGTACTGTTTCAGGCCGTAGCCTTCGGGAAGCTTGATCTTTTCGATCGTTTTCTTCATCTTCATGATGGCGTAGACCGGACTCTCCTCCGTTCCGGCCATGTCTCCCAGCACATAGGTGACGTTCTTGAGGTTCTTGCGGTAGATTGTCTTTTCCTCCAGGCCGTCCTGACGTTTCACCAACTCGGAAAGCGGGACCATGGCGCCCGCGGGCGTCGGCATCCCGATCGATTTCAGGGCTTCGATATCGGCCCTTTTCGCAAGCGGCATCCGCAGGAAGAGTTCGACCGGCTCCTTTTCCTTTTCCAGATGCAGCAGGCCTACGCCTGCGCCGGAGAGCGCAATTCTTAAACTTTGTGCAACCGCCTCGGTGCTGATTCCCGCACGGGCCGCTCTGTCCTGATCGACCGTGAATCGGATCTTCGGCTGGTCCTCTTCCACGTACCAGTCCACGTCCACCACGCCGTCGGTTTCCGTAAAGACCTTCTTGATCTCCCGAGCGATCTCGATCCGCCGGTTCGCCTCCGGCCCGTAGATCTCCGCAACCAGCGTACTCAGAACGGGCGGTCCGGGGGGGATCTCCGCCACCTTGATCCGGGCGCCGTATCGATCGCCGAGTGCCTTGAGCGGCGGCCGCAGCCTTTTGGCAATGGCGTGGCTCTGCTCTTTTCGGTCCTCCTTGCCGACGAAATTCACCTGAATATCGGCGACCGTGCTCCCCGAGCGCAGAAAATAGTGGCGCACCAGTCCGTTGAAGTTGTAGGGGGCCGCCGTCCCGACATAGGTCTGGTAATCCGTCACCTCCGGAACCGTCCGGAGGTGTTCGCCCATCTCCCGCGCCAGTGCGGCCGTCTCCTCCAGCGTCCGGCCTTCCGGCATGTCGATGATCACCTGGAGCTCGCTTTTGTTGTCAAACGGCAGCATCTTGACCGTGACCTTCTTGAGGGGAACCAGCGTGACGGCCAGCAGCAGAAGAAGAACAACACTCCCCAAAGCCAAGAATCGCTTGGGCCTGCTCTCCAGGAGAGGCCCCAGGATCCTTTCATAAACGCGAAACATTCTTCCGCCCTCTGCGGAGGCCTCCCCCCGCTTCACATTCTTCAGGACGATGTAGCTCAGCCAGGGGCTTACGATAAAGGCAACGAGCAGCGAAAAGATCATGGCCGCCGAAGCGCCGACCGGGATGGGGCGCATATAGGGTCCCATCAAGCCGGAGACGAAGGCCATCGGCAAGAGCGCGGCGATCACGGCCAGCGTGGCCAGGATGGTGGGATTGCCCACCTCGGCCACGGCCAGGACGGCTCTCAGTGGTTCGATCTTGTGGAGCTTGAAGTGGCGGTGGATATTTTCCACCACCACAATGGCGTCGTCGACCAGGATGCCGATGGAGAAGATGAGCGCAAAGAGGGTGACCCGGTTGAGCGTGTAACCATAGAGGTAGTTGATCAGCAGTGTCAGGGCCAGGGTCACGGGGACGGCGACCGCGACCACGATGGCCTCCCGCCATCCGAGGGCGAGCGCGATCAGGAAGATCACGGCGATGGTGGCCATCAACATGTGCTTCAGCAGCTCGTCGGATTTCTCCTTGGCCGTGTCGCCGTAATTCCGGGTCACGGTGATGTTCACATCCCCGGGGATGAGTTTACCTTTCAGCGCCTCCACCTTGGCCAGGGCCGCCCTCGCGACAAGGCTGGCGTTGGCCCCTTTTTTCTTCGCGACGGTGATCGTGACGGCCTCTTTCTGTCCTGCCGCCTTGCTGCGGATCCCTTTCGTTTCCGCCGCCGCACCGAGCCCCATGAAGACATAGCCGGCCGGCTCCTCCGGTCCGTCGGCGATCGCGGCGACATCTCGCAAATAGACGGGACGCCCGTTGAAAAGACCGGTGACGACGTTGCCCACCTCTTCGCTGTTTTTCAGAAAAGCGCCTGTTTCCACGAGATATTCCCGGTTGCCCGTCGGGAAGGATCCGGAAGGCAGCAGGAAGTTTGCCTTCTGCAGGGCGCCCGTGATCTGAAAGGCGGACATATGATACGCTTTGAGCCGCGCCGGATCGAGGGTAATCCGGACCTGCCGTTTTTGTCCCCCGATCAGGGAGAACTCCGACACATCCTGGTCCTTTTTGATCTCGTCGCACAATTCGGCCCCGATCCGCCGGAGCTCATAGCCGGAGGTACGGTCGCTGTCGCTCCAGAGGGTCAAGGTCAGGATCGGCACGTCGTCGATGGAACGCTGCTTGATCATCGGGAAGGAAACGCCGGGCGGTATCCGGTCGAAGTTGGCCGAGAGCTTGTTGTTGAGGTTGACAATGCTCTCTTCCATGCTTTGGCCGACGTAGAACCGGACGATCGTCAGGTTGAAGCCCGGCTTGACGATGGAGTAGATATATTCCACCCCTTTGATTTCCCAAAGGAGTTTTTCCATGGGCTTCGTAACCCTGGCCTCCACCTCCTGGGGTGATGCCCCCGGATAGGCGACGAAGATGTCGATCATCGGCACCAGGATCTGGGGCTCTTCCTCTCTCGGGGTAACGATAACCGCCAGAAGTCCGAGCAGCAGTGAGGCCACGATGATCAACGGCGTCAATTTGGATTTGATGAACGCCTTGGCGATTTTTCCCGATATTCCGATCCCTTCCATGATGAATTCCTTTATTTCCCCTGTTCCACGACGCCGCCGTCCACGGCCTTTTCCACCCCCCCGACGATGATCCGGTCATCCGGTTTTAGCCCCGACAGAATCTCCAGCCGGCCGTCGTACTCCCGGCCGGTCCGTATCAGTCGGTAGGTGATAATCCCCTGGCCGTCCACCGTATAGACGCCGGTGAGTTGCCCCTTTTCGACGATGGCGGCGCGGGGCGCCAGCAGGAGCTGTTTTGTCCCTTTTGGGATTCGGACCTTGGCGTACAGACCGGTTCTCAACCCGGGGCCGCTTACGGAGACCTTCGCCGTGAAGGAACGCGACAGGGAATCGATTGCCGGAAGGATTTCCGAAATCTTCCCGGTCATCTGCCGGTTGATGGCCTCAATGGACACGAAGACCGGCGCTCCGATCTTGAGCCTGCCGGAGTGGCCTTCATCGACGGCAATTTCCGCCTGGAAGGCCGACGCGCTCTCCACGGTCAGAAGCGGCATGCCCGGGACGGCCATGCTGCCCGCCTCGGTCCTCTTTTCGGTCACCACTCCCTGGAGCGGGGAGGTCACCCGGGTAAAGCCCCGGTAGATCCGAGCCTCGGCAAGACCCGCCGCGGCGCGTCTTACCATCTCCTGCATCCGTTCCTGTTCGAACCCGGCCACCCGGTTCTGCGTTTCGAACTGGTCCATCTCCTGCCGGGAGATCGCCTTTTCCTCATACATTTTCTTGTAACGCCGATAGGTGATGTCGGTCAACTCGCGGTTCTGTTTGGCCGCCTCCAGCGCCTTCTGCGCCTCCCGATGACCCGCTTCGGCCCCATTCTCCTTCTGCACCACATCGCGATCGTCGATGGTCAGCAGCAACTGCCCTTTCTCTACCGGGTCCCCCTCCTTGACGAGAATCGAGGTGACCGCGCCCATCATTCGGGCGGCCACGACGCTTACGTGGACGGCCTTCACGGTTCCGGTCGCCTCGTAGAACTCATCCACCGAAGTGGGGGCAAGCGTCGCGATCGATACGTCGCGGACCGGAGGCCGCTTCACCTGGACGTCGCCCGGGGCCGCCTTTTCGCCGCAGCCGACCAGGAAAAGAGCGGCGGTCAAAAGCAGAAAGAAGACATAAAGGCGGGAACCAAGGTAGCCTTCATAAGGCTGGATTCCTGCTTCCGCAGGAATGACCATGCTGCGAATATTTTGAAAGTTCAAAGGGCTCGCTCTCATTTTGTTCCCCCCTCCGGCTCTTCCACCTGCAAATCCTGGAGAATCGTGCCGCCGGCGAAACTCAGGGCGGCAATCGCCAGCTTGTATTCATTTTCTTTGGTCACCCGGTTGGCCTGAGCGCGGTCAAGACTCACCTGCGCGTCCAGCAGATCCACCATCGGCGACAGGGCGCCTTCGTACCGGACCTTCACCAACCGCCGGCCCTCGGCGGCGGTTTTCAGCTCTTCCTGCGCGAGTTCCTGGTTTTTCTTTGCCTCTTCCAGGGTCAGCCACGCCTCGTCCACCTGAAAGGAAACCATCTTTTTCATCCCCTTGAGATACTCTTCCGCCTCCGAGGCCTGATACCCGGCCTTGATTTTTTCATGCCTTGTTTTGGCGCCGTCGAAGAGCTCCCAGCGGAGGAAGGCCATCACCTGCCAACCGTCCCCCTCGCCGCCCAGCGGGTGGTTGTGGTCATTCCACTGATAGGTTCCGCCCACGCCCAGCAGCGGATAATAACCCGCTTCCGCCAGCCTGATGTTGTTTTTGGCATTATTCGTCCGCAGCTCCAGGGACCTGACGTCCCTTCGGGCCAGCGATCGGATCCGCAGCGATTCAATCTCGCGGATCGGCAGGGCGGGCGTCTCCGCCGCAACTTCGACCGCTTCCGCGGACCCGATGACCAGTCCCAGTGCCCTTTTGGCCACGCTGAGGTTTTTCCCCGCACTGACGAGCCGTTGCCGGGCTTCCGCCACCGCCGTCGCGGCCCGCAGCGTATCGGAATAGAGCCCCAGCCCCGCCGCATATCGGACCTCGGCAAGCCGCTGATGCTCCTGCGCATCCTCCAGGGACTTTTCCGCAACCTGGATATACGCACCGGCCGTGCTCACCATCAGGTAGTATTGGACCACCTTGAAGGCCACCTCCTCTTTTTTTCTGTGCAGCGCCTCTTCCGAGGCCGCTGCCTCCATTTTGGACATTTCCAATCCGATACCGGCTTTTTTGCCGAAGAGGGGCTGTTCAAACGTGACGGCGGTCTGAAAGTCGTTGACGGCCGCCGGATGGTTGAGGGTATCGGGTGCAAAATCGGCAAACTCGATCCGCTGCTGATTGAGTCTGGTCATGAAGGAATAGGCGGGGCCGGCCGTTCGCATATATCGCTCCTCCAGGGATATCCTGGGGAGCAGAGAGCTGCGGGCTACGCCGATCTCCGCCCCTTTGGCGGCATGTGCATTTCTCTGCGCCTGGAGCTCGTGGTTGTTTTTCAAGGCCGTTTTTACCGCCTCATCGAGGGTCAGCCTCTCTCCCGCGGCATTCCCGGCTTCAACCGGCATCGCCGCCAGAAAAAAGAGCATAACCATGAGGGTGAAGGCAGAGAGTCTTTTCCTGCCTTTCGGATCGCTTCCTGTTTTCATCTTGCCTCCTGATGGCTGCCGGAACCTCTCCGGATCGGTTTGAACGGAGCGCCAACCCGGCGGGAAAATCCCCTTTTATCCATTATTGCGCGGAACGCCTAACTTTCACAGAAAAATTTCCATCAGGCGCCATTTGGTATTTCATATTCATTCCCCCTTCGTTATGGTCCTGGTCCCTGCACAGCAGCAGAGACTGCAAATATATTTTGTTTCCCTCCGCTCCCTATGTTAAATATTCTTCGTTCCCGGCTTCATAAATACACACCACAGAGCGGGTCGTCATTGACCTGGATCAACGGGAGGAAATTTTCATGGATGTTCTGAAGCAGATGCAGAAATTGGCCCTGTTCCAGGGGGTCCCCGCCAAAAAGCTGAAGACGCTTTCGGAACGCGCCCTATACAGAACCTGCAAGGCGGGTGAAATGTTCATCGGTGAAACGGATCCCGCCCATGCCTTTTATGTCGTCATCACCGGGCAGGTCAAGCTCTACAAGATTTCAGCGGAGGGGAAGGAACAGACCCTCAATCTTCTGGGTCCGGGAGAGCCCTTCGGCATGTGCACCGCCTTTGCCATCGAATCCTTTCCGGCAAACGTCATGGCCCTTGAGGAGAGCGGCATTCTTCTGATCCCCGGTCAGGTCATGGAGTCTATTGCCATGAACGAACCACGCCTGCTGGTGAACATTATCCAGATTCTCTCCGACCGCCTGAAGGAATCCATGACCCTGATCGAATCTCTCGCCTTGAAGGAGATCCCCCAGCGGATCGCCTCCTTCCTGATCCATGCCCTGAAAGGGAAGGACGGACAGGGTATGAATCAACTGGAATTGACGGTCACGCAACGGGAACTGGCCAAGATTCTGGGGGCCACCCCGGAGACCCTCTCCCGGGCGCTGAGAAAGATGAGCAACGCCGGGGTGCTGGCGGTGGACGGCCGGTCGATCCGGATTCTGGACAGGGAGGCGCTTGGCGAACTGGCGGAAGGCGACTGATGAATTGAATCCGGGACGCCGCCACCGGCAATCGCGTTGCGGGTAACGGCTGCCGAGGCGCAATCACCGCAATAGATAAACACTGTGTGCGGGAACAAAGAGATTTTACAAGATGACGCTGACCAAAAACCCGAGCAGCATCGATCCGAACAGGCTGATGGCGATATAGAGGGCAAAAATGGGCCTGCGGACAACGGTCCACACTGCCGTCATTGCCGGGATGGTTGTAACGGGTCCCGCGATCAGGAAGGCGATGGCCGCGCCCGGTTGCATCCCCTGAGTAATAAGGCCTTTGACGATAGGCAAGGCGCTGAGGTTTCCCAGATAAAGAGGAACTCCGATCAGTGAAGCCAGCGGGATTGCGAAGCGGCTGCGATCACCCAAAATCGAGGCGATGGTTTCCTGTGGGACATACATCGTGATGAGCGCCTCAAGCGTGAAAGCCACCAAAAGCCAGCGACCGAGTCGCCAGCTCTGGTCTCCCATCCTGCGGGCAAAGACCATCCAGTCGATGCGGCGGAGGCTGGCGACACCGGACTCCCACCAGGCGGGGGGATGGAGGACCGGCAGGGGTACCGCACTCGTTGTTGCCATGTCCGCCGAACAACAGGCAGCCGGTAGGACCGCCAGGGTTCCCGATATAGAGGCTTCCCTTTGAGCCTTGCAGCAGGGCGACAACTTCAGTGGTGGTAATTCCTCTACTCTGCTGGGAAGGATTTGACGGAAATATCCAAGGCGGCAAAGCAGCAGAGTCAGATAACCAGCTCCCAAACTCAAGGCCAAGGAGGCTCCCAATCTGGACAAGGCGAGAGGCCATCCGAGAATGCCAACGGTGAGCATAAAGATTTCCGGGTCCATCGTGGGAGATGCAATCCAGAACGACATGACCGGTGCGAGCGGCACGCCGCTTGTCAGGAGCCCGGCGATGATCGGGATGACTGTGCAGGAGCAGAACGGGCTGAAGGCGCCCACTGCTGTGGCCAGAAGGACTGCGAGTCCTTCCCGCCCGGCAAATGCCCGGCGGATGGCATCTGTGAGATCCAACATATTGATCATGACGCTAAGGAACATGCTCAGCAAGAAATAAGGCAGAACATTCCACGAGGCATTGCCCACAAAACGGATGATCTCAAATAGGTCGTTCATCTTCAATCTCCTTTATCGCAATATTACGATATATCTGGGTAATAAAAAATCTCCTATAAAAAGAGATCTGATCTATTTTAGCTGTAATCCGGCAGCCACCGGCGGAGCTGTTCTTTGAGCCAGCGGATGTTTTCGGTATCCAGGCAATAGCTGGTGGCCGGACCTTCGATCTCACCGCGAATAAGACCCGCTTCGCGAAGCACCTTGAGGTGCTGACTGACCGTCGATTGTGCTAAAGGGGTGGCGTCCACGATGTTGGAGGTGATGCACACTTTCTTCTGGGCCAGAAATTCGACGATCTGGAAACGGATGGGGTTGCCCAGTGCTTTAAGCATGTCCGCCAGCCGTTTTTGCTCCGGAAGGAGCGGGATTCCCTTGATTGCCATACAATTCCCCTTTATCGTTTTTATACGATAATAAGACTTTTCTGTCAAGTGAAAAAATTGATGCCTTCAGTATCAACGGCGAACCTGTTTCCCTACCAGTTCTGGGTTTTCGCCGCCGGGTCACGGCGCGAATAGGGAAATCAGCGACCCTCAGGGGTTTGTCGATGCGGCTTTATGGAACACCCATCCGAAAATCCGGCCGGCGGTATGCCGAGCGCCTGGATCAGGCGCGCCCAGTAATTGACCTGCGCGGCAGTGCTTGCCAGCACAACCAGCTCGCGTTCCGTAAAATTGGCCGTGATTCCGGCAACGAACTCGGGAGGAAATCGGAGCGGCGTTGCTGAGATCAACCGCGCATATCGCACGGCCAGCTTTTCGCGTGTGGAGAGTGTCGAAACGGTGTCGAGTTCCGTTTGATGTTGCAGCGCCAGAAATTCAACATCCGTGATGCCGGTTTCCCGGTATTCGGTTGAGTTCATGTCGATGCAGAAAGGGCAGGCGGCGGCAAACGACGCGGACAGGCGAACGAGCTTCAGCATTCGTTTGTCGATCTTGCCGTCGTGGTGGGCGACCAGTCCTTCCAGCGCGGCGGAACCAAGCGCCGCTTTTGGATACCATGCCAGCAGCCTTGCAGGGAGCATGGGCTTGCCAGTGATTTTCTCTGAAATCCAGATCCCTGCCTTCAGAAACAGAGGAATTCGGGTCGGGGGTGCGATGAATGCGGACATGGCTGTCTCCTTTTGCCTGAATAATTCCGTTCATTATTTTGGATGCTTGCGAGTATCCTAACATGGATGAAGAAGGCTTGTCGAAAATACTTGCCGTGTGGAGCTTTGTCCAAAAGCGCCGGGTCGGCGGAAGGTTCTCCGTCTACCCGGCGCTGAAGCGATCCTCTTACTTGGGCGTTACAGCCGCAAACAGGCTGTTTGCCCCCCGCTGGACAAGCAGCAGGAGACTCCCGCCGCCCTTGGATTTCTCGACGATCTTCACGAAATCATCCACATCCTTGACCGGCTTCCGGTTGACCGCCTGAATGACGTCGCCGACCTGGATCCTGGCTTCCGCCGCCGGGCTGCCGGGCTCAACCCCGGTCACGACCACGCCGGCGCTTTTCTTCAGGCCGAGTTCACGTGCGATCTGCGGCGACCAATTCTGCACTGTCACCCCCAGGGAGGGGTGGATGGGGCTTTTCGCCGCTGCGGATGTGTTCTCCTCCTCCATTTCGCCGACCTTTGCCTGGCGCTCGACCTCTTTCCCGTCCCGGAGCAGCTTCACTGTGACGGCTTTTCCCACCGGCATCGAGGCGACGATCCGGGGAAGATCCTTCGAATCGCCGACCGGCCGGCCGTCGAAGCTCACAATGACATCCCCCTGCTCGATCCCCGCCTTGTCGGCCGGTCCGCCCGGAACCACCTGAGAGACAAGGGCGCCTTTGCTTTCCTTGAGTCCGAGCGACTTGGCCAGTTCCGGGGTTACATCCTGAATGGCGACGCCCAGCAATCCCCGGGTGACGTGTCCCCGCTTCTGAAGCTGGGGAGCGATCTCTTTGGCCATGTTGATCGGGATCGCAAACCCGATTCCCTGGCCGGAGGCGATGATCGCCGTGTTGATCCCCACGACCTCCCCCTGCAGGTTGATCAGGGGGCCACCGCTGTTGCCGGGATTGATGGAGGCGTCGGTCTGAATGAAGTTGTCATACGGACCGGAGCCGATTACCCGTCCCTTGGCGCTGACGATTCCGGCGGTCACCGTCTGTTCCAATCCGAAGGGACTTCCGACGGCCACCACCCAGTTGCCGACCTTCAGATCATCCGAGTTGCCCAGTTTGAGGGGTTGAAGGTCATCCCCCGTGATTTTGATAAGGGCAAGGTCGGTCTTGGGATCCCGGCCTACGATCTTCCCATCGAATTCTTTTCCGCCGGCCAGCTTGACCTTGATCTGGTCCGCATCCTCGACCACATGGTTATTGGTCAGGATGTATCCTTCTTTGCTCATGATGAACCCGGAGCCCACCCCCTGCTGTCTCCTCTCTGGAGAATTGTTCCCGGGGCCTCCGAAAGGGCCGAAGAACTCCCCGAAGGGATTCCGGTCTCCGAAGGGGTTTCCCCCGAATCTTTCAAATCCGGCGTTCTTCACCTTTTTGCTGACCTGAATGTTGACCACGCCGGTCCGCACCTTTTCGGCCAGGTCGCTGAAATTGCCCGGCACCATGGGCGATCCGGCGGAAACCGCCGCCGTTGTGGCGGCATGCACCTCTCCGGTTTTTGCGGCCGCGGTGATCCCGTAACCGAATCCGGCGACCGCGCCTGCCAAAAGCAGGGCAATAAGTACGATCTTGAAATTTCTTCTCTTTTTCATGATTGTTCCTCCTTGTTGCGATCCTGGGCTGATGACAGCCCCTCTTTGAAACCCATTATAAGGATCGAACTTAACGGGAGGATGATCGGAAGATTACCGTTTGGTCATGTTGGGGCGTGTCGCACCATAGGCAGGCTCAATCCGCGTGACAAGCACCCAACTATCTTTTCCGAAAATCCACACATTCAAATACGAGTCAACGGTTTGGCTGATCGCGCCAGATTACTGAATTCGGGATGTAAGCCGCAACGGTAGGACCGACGATTTTCAGTTACTGAGGGGGCTGGCGTCCTTCCTGAAAGAAATAGGCGGGCTTTTTCTTTATATTGTAGACTTCAATAAACTATACGTAATGTCTTGAAACAATCAGTGACGTATAAGTATAGGTGAAAAAGTGAGTTATCCCTAAGCATCAATACTTTTGACAATAGAAAGCACGGATAAACCAGATGAGCCTTATCCTGAATATGGGAGAGTTACAGTAAAGGCGCTCCCCTCGTGGAGGCTGCTCTCCACCGTGATATCCCCGCCGTGGACGCGGGCGATGGCCCTGGCCAGACTGAGCCCCAGGCCGGTTCCGGACTCGGAGCGGCTCAAGTCTCCCCGGTAGAAGCGCTCGAAAATGCGGGGCAGATCCTCGGCGGAAATGCCGACCCCCGTGTCTTTGACCATGAGGGTTGCGCCCCGTCCCTCGATTTGCGAAAGCGAGACCTCCACCCTGCCCCCGGCAGGAGTGTACTTGATCGCATTGTCCAGCAGATTCGAAAACAGTCGCTGGATCATCCGGGCGTCTCCCGCAATGACGCATCTCTCCGGAACATTGCAGGAGAGGGTCAAACCCCTGTCTTCGGCCGTCGTCCCGAAAAGTTCGCAGGCCTCCCGGACAAGCCCCGCCAGATCGATCTTTTCGTGGGAGGGCTTCTCCACACCCGCCTCCGTCTTCGAGATCATCAGCATGGTATTGATGATGGAAAGGAGTCGGTCACACTCCTCGATTGCGCTTGCCGCCATGGTTTCATACTCGGTCAGTGATTTACCTGTAGTCAATGCGATCTCCGCCATACCCCGGATCCGGGTAAGTGGGCTCTTCAGGTCATGGGCGATATCGTCTCCCATCTGCCGGATTTCGGCAACCAGCGACTGGATGCGGTCCAGCATCTGATTGAAGGTCATGGCCAGTTGATCGATCTCGTCGCCCCGGTCCTTCACGGGGACCCTCATTTCGAGGGTTCCCCCGGAGATGCCCTGCGCGGTCCGGGTGATCGCCTCAACACCCGAAACCGCCCGGCGGGCCATAAACCAGCCGACCCCCGTCGCCAGACCGATGAGCAGGGCCATCGTGACGAGGAAAAACCCCCGGAAGGCATCAATGATGCGCGTGTAGTTTTCCATGGACTGGCCGACCTGAAGGATGATGCCGGGACCGATCATGGCGTAGAGGATGCGCACCTGATCCTTGCGGGTCGTCAGTATGGCCGTTTCGATCACCTGTCCGGCGCCGCCGAGCAGTTGCGCGATCGCCTCTTTGCGGACGGCGATGTCCTCCCAGTAGGTCATGTTGGACGAGGAAAAGGCCTGCCCGGTCGGATAGAGAAGGCGAAAAAAGACCTTTTTCTCCCCGGCCGCCTGGGCTTCAAAGAGGGCGAAGCTTTCGACCGCTGTGATCCCGCGTTCCCGCAAAACCGTCGAAAACTGCCCCGCCTGATTCAACAGTTCCTGATCCGTTTTTTCCTGGATCACGGAGGTGATGAGCGTGTAAAATAGGAAGAAGGCGACAAAGGAGGACACCGCGAAGATGCCGGCGTACCACAGGGTCAGGCGGAAGGTAAGGCTATTCCGGAAGCGACCGGTTTTCTTCAAGGACATATCCCGCTCCCCGAACGGTACGGATTAGTTTTTGATCGGCGTCTCTGTCGATCTTGTCCCGCAATCGGCTGATTCTGGCCTCCACCACGTTGGTCTGGGGATCGAAATGGTAATCCCACACGTGTTCCATGATCATCGTCTTGGAAACGATCCTCCCCGCATTGCGCATCAGGTATTCGAGCAGCGAAAACTCGCGGGGTTGCAGGTCGATGCGTTTCCCTCCCCGAGTGACTTCGCGGGTGAGGAGATTGACGGACAGTTCCCCGACGCTCAACCGGATCGGATCGGAAATGCCGCCCGCCCTGCGGATCAGCGCCTGCACACGGGCCAGAAGTTCCGAGAAGGCAAACGGTTTCGTAAGATAATCGTCCCCCCCGGTCTCCAGCCCCTTCACCCGGTCGTCCACCGAACCCTTCGCGCTCAGAATCAGCACGGGGGTGTTCACCTTTTCGGCGCGCATCTCTTTGATCAACACCAGGCCATTCCTCCGGGGAAGCATCAGGTCGATGACGGCCGCATCGTAAGGTTCCGTCAGGGCGAGGCGGAGACCCTCCTCGCCGTCCGGGGCATGGTCCACGGCATACCCCGCCGATCTCAACCCCTTGACGATGAAAGAGGCGATCTTGACGTCATCCTCAACCAGTAAGATCCGCATCGGTGTCCTCGAACAGGAAATAAAAAATCAACAACCCCTTCCGCACGGAAGGAATTACTGCAGCTCAATTTTCAGTGGAATACCTACGGCCAAACTCGCACGTGACAGAGTAGCCAAGGTAATGCCGGTATCATCTTCGTCCAGCAACCGATTTACAACAGCACGGCTCGTATGCATACGAGCTGCCATTTCAGTTTTTGTTATATTCATCCTCTTCATGGCTTCTGCCAATTGCCACGCAATAACACGCTTAATGGCGGCTGCGGTTGCCTCTTCACGGCTGCCCTCTTCTTCCAAGAATTCATCAAAATCGCTCCCAATATGCCGATTACTCATACACACCTCCTAACTGATTCTTACGGATCCTTGCTATCTCCAAATCCGGCCGGGGTGTACCCTGCGACTTCTTGATAAAAGCATGAAGCAACACCATCTGTCCGCCAACCACAGTGAACAGTACTCGGAATATCCGTCTTTCAAGGTGGCTGCGAACTTCCCACAAGTCCTTTTCCATCTTGCGTACCAGCGGCATACCGAGCGGCCAGCCAAACTGAGCCTCTTTGATATCCGTGCCGATGATCTTTCGATCTTCCGGCGGTAAATCCCGGAGGAAGTCCCTTACCGGCTCATTACAAGCTTCGGTACGGAAGAACTTTACAGACAGGATAGGCCCGTTCATGGTTATATCGTATCTAAAAAGATACGTTTACGCAAGTTTTTATTAGAGATGCATTCCCGAAACAAGGCGCCGTTAGGGGGACATCCCCGTGGCTGACCATGATCATCTGAATGCATACATTCTTTATTCATGGTAGATTGTTTTCCGCAACACCGAGATCGATGCCCTCGTCTGCAACCTCTACGGCCTGACGGTTGAGGAGATCCGCATCCTGGAAAGAGAGCGGAAGGACGACGGACTCGTAGCGTGGCGTCCGGGTAAACAACGGCTTACGCTTCCGTTTTCGATTCCGCAGCATGCCGATGCCGATGGTGAATATCCGGCATGTGTTGATGCTCGTGATTGACGGCGTCGTGGACGTGGGCGTGGACATGCGGGATCGAAGGATTATCCGGATTCGGATGATGCCCGTCATGATGTCCGTCGCCATGTGTATGCCGATGCTCGTGAACGATGGCGTCGTGCCGATGGAGATGGCCATGCTGCTCGGTCACGAGAAATATCGCGCCGATGATCATGACGGGTAAGGCCGCCAGAAACGCGGTGCCGGGCATTTCCCGAAACAGGATGACGGACAGGATGATTCCTGCGATCGGGGCCGTTCCGAACAGGGCGCTGGTTCGTCCGGCGCCGAGACCGCGCATCGCGTGGATGAACAGGACAATGCTCAACCCGTAGCTCATGCACCCCAGGAGCATGGCCCCAAGAACCGCATCGAAACGGGGCAGCGGGTTGCCAAGCAGGAATCCCGATCCCAGGGAGACCAAACCGGCGCCGAACCCCTTGACGGTGACGATCATCAGGGGGTCTTTCGCCGAGATGTTCCGCGTGAAATTGTTGTCCATTCCCCAGAACAGACACGCGATCAGGATTCCCAGGGCGCTGAAAGAAAACCCCCATGCGCCACTGAGATCCGTTGAGAGCAGAATACCGGCGAAGGTGATGCAAAGGATGGCCACCCAGGCGCGGCGACTGATAAACTCTTTGAAGAGGATCGCTGCGATCAGCGTGGTTGCCGCGCATTCAAAGTTGAGCAGCAGCGAAGCCGTGGCGGCCGGCGTGTTCCGCAGGCTGAACAGAAGGATGATGGGTGCCGCGATGCCCCCGGAAAGGATGGCAGCTGCGAGCCATGGGATATCGGCGCGGGCGAGTTTTGCTTCCGTCTCCCCGGCGCCGTGGGTCGATTTCCGTACAATCCTGAACAACAACAGGCCGACGCCGCTTCCGAGGTAGAGCAAGCCGGCCAGCAGGGTCGGTTCGATGTCGTACAGAAGCAGTTTGGAAACAGGGGCGCTCGCTCCGAACAGAAAGGCGGCGGCCAATGCCTGCAATGCGGGATATAAGTTGCGACGCATCATTTCATCCTCTCTCTTCAAAAGGTGCAGGACGCCAAACAGGATTTAAAAGTATCACGTGTTTTCCAAAAATTCCATTTCGTCGTTGATTTGGATCAATTCCCCGCCGGGGACAATGAAAACGTGAATGCATATATTCGTTTTTCATGGTAGATTGTCTCCCGTGACGCCTTATCGCTTCAGGGCCTGGCGGAGGAGAGCCGCATCCTTGAAAGAGAGCGGAAGGACGACGGACGGATAGGATGATGGAACCATTTTCGTTCAAGACATTCTGGGGACTCCCCGAAGCCGAGCTGCTGCAAGGCCTCGCGAGCTCGGCAGAGGGGCTCTCCCAGGCCGAGGCGACGCGGCGTCTGGCCGATCACGGGGCGAACCGGATCCGCGCGGGCAAAAGAAACAGCGCCTTTTTTCTCCTTCTCGGGCAGTTCAAATCCCCCATCATCCTGACGCTGCTCTTTGCCGCGGCCCTGTCGTTCTTTTTGCACGACGTGGCGGATGCCCTGATCATCCTCGCCATCGTTCTGATCAGCGGTTTGCTCGGCTTCTGGCAGGAGAAGGGGGCCGCCGATGCGGTCAACCGCCTGCTCGCGCTGGTCTCCGTCCAGGCGGCCGCGCTTAGGGGCGGCGCCGCAATCGGAATTCCCGTGGAGGAGATCGTTCCCGGTGACGTTCTGCTCCTCAAGGCCGGCGTTTCGGTGGCCGCCGACGGGCTGCTCCTGGAATCCCGGGACCTTTTCGTGGACGAGGCCTCCCTGACCGGAGAGACCTATCCGGTGGAAAAAGCACCCGGCGTTCTTCCGGCCGATACGCCCCTTTCCGGGCGGACGAACGTCGTTTTCATGGGAACCCACGTCATCAGCGGAACGGCGAAGGTGCTGGTCTGCCGGACGGGAAAAGAGACCGAATTCGGCGGCGTTTCCGAACGGCTCCGGTTGAGGCCGGCGGAGACCGAATTCGAGCGGGGCGTCCGGCGCTTCGGGTATCTGCTGATGGAAGCGACCCTGGGCCTGGTCATTGCGATCTTCGCGATCAACGTCTATTTTGCCCGTCCCGTGCTGGAGGCCTTTCTCTTCTCGCTCGCGCTCGCCGTCGGTCTGACCCCCCAGTTGCTGCCGGCGATCATCAGCATCAACCTCGCCCACGGCGCAAGGCGGATGGCCCATCACAAGGTCATCGTCAAACGGCTCGCCGCGATCGAGAACTTCGGCAGTATGGATGTGCTCTGTTCCGATAAGACGGGCACCCTGACCGAGGGGTCTGCCCGCGTTCATTCGGCCGTGGATGCGGCGGGGCAACCGGGCGAAAAGATCCTGCTGTACGCCTATCTGAACGCCTTCTTCGAAACCGGGTACGCGAATCCGATCGACGAGGCCATCCGGGCCTACCGTTCATGGGACACGGCGGGGTATGAAAAGTTAGATGAAATTCCCTACGATTTCCTGAGAAAACGGTTGAGCATCCTCTTTTCCGTCCGGGGGCGGACCGTCATGGTCACCAAGGGGCCGCTGGCCGGCATCCTTTCGATCTGCACACATGCGGAAGACGCAACCGGCGCGATCCGGGAGATACAGGAGGCGGCGCCCGGGACCCGCAAGCTGTATGAATCCATGAGCGGTGAGGGCTACCGGGTCCTCGGCGTGGCCTGCCGGGAGATGGGAGATCTCCGTTCCATCGCAAAAACGGACGAGGCCGGCATGACCTTCCTCGGGATGCTGGTTTTCTTCGACCCTCCCAAGGCGGGGGTGGAAGCGGCTATCCAGCGGCTCCGGGAACTGGGCGTATCGCTCAAGATCATCACCGGCGACAACCGCCTGGTGGCGGCCGCCTTGAGCCGCCGTATCGGCCTTGTGAATCCGGCCGTGCTGACCGGCCCGGAACTCCACAAAATGAGCGGTCCGGCCCTGCTGCAGGCGGCGGATAAGACCGATATCTTCGCCGAGATCGAGCCGAACCAGAAGGAACGGATCGTTCTGGCCCTGAAGAAGGCGGGGCACGTGGTGGGCTACCTGGGGGACGGCATCAACGACGCCTCGGCTCTGCACAGCGCCGACGTCGGGATTTCCGTGGACAAGGCGGCGGACGTGGCCAAGGAGGCAGCGGACATCGTTCTGCTGGAGAAGGAGCTGGGGGTTCTCGCCGCGGGCATCGAAGAGGGGCGGATCACCTTTGCCAATACCCTGAAGTACGTCTTCATGGCCACGAGCGCCAATTTCGGCAACATGTTCAGCATGGCCGGGGCCTCCCTGTTCCTCTCCTTCCTGCCGTTGCTCCCCAAGCAGATTCTGCTGACGAACCTGCTGACCGACCTGCCGGAAATGACCATCGCCACGGACCGTGTGGATGCCGAGATGACCCTGCGCCCCCGCCGGTGGGACATCGCCTTCATCCGGCGTTTCATGCTGACATTCGGACTGCTCAGCTCGGTCTTCGATTACCTGACCTTCGGCGTGCTGATCTGGATGCTGAAGGCCACACCGGAACAGTTCCGAACGGGCTGGTTCCTCGAATCGGTCATTTCCGCCTCCTTGATCGTGCTGGTGGTCCGCAGCCGCCGCCCCTTCTTCAAAAGTCCGCCGTCGCCGGCCCTGCTTGCAACCACGCTGGCCGTGGTCGTCATGACGCTGCTCATTCCGCTGACGCCGCTCGCGGGGCTCTTCGGATTCAGCCCGCTGCCGGTCTCCTATCTGCTGGTGATGGGGCTCATTGTTTTTTTGTACATCGCCTCCGCGGAATGGGTCAAAAGGGCATTCTACGCAAGGATGGAGGCCGGCGGCGTACCGCACGGCCCCAGGGAGTGATGAAAATGTTCAGCGATTGTTGGGGCGCGCATGTCCGATCTTGAATCTTTCGTGCAAAGCTACGGATACGGGGCACTCTTTCTGGGAACCCTCCTGGAGGGAGAAACCATCCTGATCCTGGCGGGACTGATGGCCCATATGGGGCTGATGAAACTGCCGCTGGTCATCCTGGTGGCCCTGCTCGGAAGCTTCCTGGGGGATCAATTCTATTTCTTTTTGGGAAGGCGCAAAGGAGCGGCGCTCCTGGACAGACATCCCGCCTGGAAACGGCGCGCGGAAAAGGTGCACCGGGCGATGCAGCGCTACCGAAATTGGATCATGCTTGGATTCCGGTTCGTCTACGGCATGCGCACCGTCACGCCCCTGATTCTGGGGATGGACCGCACGATCCCGACCCGGCGGTTCATCCTGCTGAATCTGATCGGTGCGGCCCTCTGGTCGGCCGTCATCGCCACAGGGGGATATTTCTTCGGTCGGGTCCTGAAGATTATCCTGGAAGACATCAAGCATTACGAACTGGCGCTCCTGCTGGTCGTCCTGTTGATCGGCATCGCGATTAGGCTCCTGGCCGCCTACCGGGAGAAATGGAAGGCGGCGTAATGGGCAATCCGTATCGGAGATTCTCCTCACGATGAAGAAATCACCCGTACAGTGGCAGGACAGATCCCTCGAAGAACAGGGCAAAGGCGGCAATCCCGGCCAGGAAGGCCCCCAGGGCCAGGTACTTGTTCATCCTCGTGAAGTTCGCGGCAAACAAGATAAGAATGCACATACCGAAGGCCAGGCAGAAGGGACAGTAGGTATCATTGACGACCTGGAACCGGACGAGGAGAATCTCCCCACCCAGGGCGCCGGAAAGCAGCATTGTCCGCAGGTGGCTGACGGAAGCGGCCCAGCGGGATACCGGCAGCAGGGCCAATGCCAAAAGCGCAGCCATGTAAAGGATTCCGATTATCTTCAGATCCAGACCCAGAAATGTCCCCTGAAGCGAGGAACAGGAGGTGTCACAGACCCCGTAAAAGATCATCAAGCCAACGCCGATGACGGGGAAAGCGACGTTGATGATTTTCAGGATTTGATCGCGCGTCATGGATGTTCCTTTCTACCCGCCGGGATCACTCCCGGAAGATATCGATTCATTGAAGTGCCCTGAGGGCAGTGTAGATGTCCATCCCTCCGACCAAGGTTTTCTTCTTACCGGCTTCGATAATCACACACCCTGGCGTACTGCTGATATGATCCTTTTTGATTAGGGCTTTGAACTGTTCGAAAATGGGCTTGGGGTCGTAGACCACACAGGATCTTTTCCGCCTTCTCTCAATTGCAGTGGCTGCAATGCTCCATCTCCCCGGCCGAAAGTGGCAGGATCTGGAGCGTCGTGTGGTTGATCCCGTACTTGTGAAGCAGCATCTCCTGGACCGCGCGGACGATCGCTTCGTGGTCGGGGGACTCCTCTCCTGAAACCAGATGGGCGGAGAGCAGTTTCTGCTCGGAACCGGTCTCCCAGATGTGGAGATCGTTGACCTCCGCCACGGCCGGGATCGCCAGCAGGTCGTTCTTGACCTGAAAAAAATCAATGCCGGGTGGCACGGCGTCCAGAAGCGAATTGACCGCCTGTCGGACGATCTTGTAGATCTCTCGGGCGATGACCAGACAGATCGCCAGGGAGAGGAGGGGATCAACGAGACGCCAGCCGAAGAACATGATCAGCAGGGCGCCGACGATCACCCCAAGGGAGAACAGGGAGTCCTGGAGCGAATGGAGCCAGGCGCTTTTCATGTTGATATTCCGCGCTGAGATCTTCTGCAGCAGCAGCGTGGCCGCTCCGTTCCCGACGAAGGCCACGACGGCAACCCAGAGCATCACCTGGCCGGGGACTTCCGCCGGCGCTGTGAATCGCTTGAGGGTCTCCCAGAAAACGAAGGCGATCACGACGGACAGGCCGATGCTGTTGACGAAGGCGGCAATAAACTCGATCTTCCGATAGCCGTAGGTTTTCCGTTCATTCGCAGGACGGCGGGCGACCTTCTCCGCCCAGTAGCTGAAGAGCATGTGGGCGATGTCGCTCAGGTTGTGGACGGCGTCCGAGATCAGTGCCATGCTCTGAATCATCAGACCGAACACCATCTCGAAGGCCACGATCCCGCCGTTGATCACGATGGCGAAGATCAGATTTATCAGCGATGCCGGCGGTTCATGACTGTGGTTGTGACCGGGGCTGTGGTTTTGTTCCATCCTGCATATCCTGTCTGAAATCGACCAGAGAAATTACAAAAGACATTTATTTAGACCTTCAAATTTCTTCCCCACCTGTCATTGCGAGGCGGGCATGGACGATTCAATCTCATTTATTATCGAATGGTTACGCGATTGCTTCGCCAGCCTTTGGCCTCCTGGCAATGACGAATGGTGTGTTTTTCAAAGGTCTCTTATGGCTGCTTGCCAAAGGGAGTGATTCGGGACTGCGGCTCGGACTTGAAAAACCATTCTCCCCTTTCATGAACCCAGTTTTGCGTATGGGGCGCCCGATTGAAGTCGAATCCCATAAACGAAATGTCTATCCTGACCTTTACCGTGGCCTGATCCCCCGAGGGAAGGATCTTTATCTCCTCTATCGAGAACCCCTTGTAGGACAGCTTTCCGGCCCGGTTAACGTAATTCTCCCGTGGTATGTTCTCGCGAGAGGAAGAGTCAAAAAATGAATAGGCGCGGTCCCATTTTCCGTCGATCTGGGCCTGCATGTAATTTTTGACCCTTTCCTCGAGTGACTCCTTCGTTGCCGTCAGGGAAGACAAAGCGGCACACCCTGCCAACAAGATCAACATCAGGCAGCATATTGCCGCCAATAGCGTTCGTCGATTGCTGTTCAACGTGTCTCTCCTTTTCTCTTTCCGGTTTGTTCTTTCCGGAAACTCTCCATGAATTCCTCCGGACTCAATTGCAGCCCCTCCATCAGTTTGGCTTGCAGTTCCTTTTGCGATTTCTCCTTTTTGGCTACCTGGGCCTTTTGATGCTTTTCAACGAGCCTTGCCACCGCTTCATTGTCGGGAACGGACTGCTCCAACGGGGCATATCGGTTTTCGCTTACACCAAGTACCCGTTTTTCATCGAGGGTAATCTTCAGCAATCCAAGCAATCTTCCAAGGGGCACGGTCTGGAGGAGAACGGTGTCCCCGGGATCCTTCACAAAATATACGTCATTGCTTCCGGACGAAATGGCGATGTCGACTCCTTTTGCGGCCTTTCCCAGCGCAATGGTCTTCTCTACGCCGAACCGGGAAAGGAGGATGACCAGATCGGCTTTTCCCCTCACCTCGGGCAGCAGCCTGTTCAGGGCGACCTCGGGGGGGATGACCTCCCACCCTTTCACCTGTTTCGGATTGGGGAGTTGCGAGAGTTCATCCGGATCTAGAACGCCGAGAATGGCTGCCTTGATGCCGCCAACCTCTTTGATGATATATTCCCGGGTCCAGGGAAGCCTGCTGCCGCCATAAAGCAGATTGGACGCAAGATAGGGGAAGGAGACAGAGGAGCGTGCATGCTCGAGGAATTCCTTTCCAAAATTCAACTCCGGACCTCCAAGGTTCAATGCGTCGTATCCCATCCGTTCCATGGCAGTCAACATGATTTCGGCCGTATCTTTTTGATCATCGAAAACTGCCCCGCAATCCAGGAGCAGGACGGATGGGTCGGCCTTCCGGATGGATTCTATCATCTGGGCGCGCCGGGCCAGACCGCCCGAGCCACCGCAGGCGCAGGCGATGACCGGATCAACGGCCCCCTTTACAGAGCCGGTGTAAAGGATGGTGATGGTCCTGTTGCCCTCGGCAAAAGAGGCAAGGGGAAAGGAGATGCCGAACATGAATAACAACAATATCGTAAGCGAAAACCGTTTCATTATAGCCCCCTGCGGGTATTTATTCTTTTTTCTGTAATATCATTCTTATATGGACGGGACGTCCATCACCCGGGGCGATGACCCGGAGGGGTCGCAATCGCCGGATATCGGTTAATCCCTTTCACTTCTTGTCGCCGAGGATCTTCTCGATCTGCGGAATGTTCGCACCGTTGACGATCTGTCCGTCGATGAGAAAAAGGGGTGTACCCGTACCCGCAATCCCGACCCGGTCGCCGATCTCCTTGTGGGCCTTCAGGAGATTGTCCGCCTCAGCGTCCGTGCAGGGCGTGAATTTCATGTCATCGAGTTTTCCGGTCATCGCCTCTTCGTAGGCCTTGGCCCGGTCTTTGGCGCAGAAAATCTGACGGACCTTTGCCTCGGCGTTCGGATGGAGCGAGGGGACCGGGTAGAAGAAGATATGCCGCGTCACATCGGTTCTTCCCGAAAAAAAGGCGGAGGCCGTCCGGCAATAGGGGCAGTCCGGATCGGTGATTTCGATCACAGTGTGGGGACCGCTGCCGATCTTCAGGGCCTTTTCGAGCGGGAGATCCTTGAATTTCTTCGCCTGTATCTCGGCGCTTCGTTCTTGCGTCAGGTTTTTCCCGTCCGGGGTTAGGATCACCCCGGTGAAGATGTACTCCGACCCCGGGGCGTAATAGGCGATCTTGCCGGAGACGACGATTTCGTAGACACCGGGGACGGCGGTGGGGGTGATGCTGTCCAGAGGGTATTTTGGGTAACTCTTCTTGAAGGATTCCTCAGGTGTGGCCGCCAAAAGAGGGGCGCCGCTCATGATGACCATCAGGACGCAGAGGGTGAGGAAAGTTTTCAGACGCATATTCATGATTTGTTCTCAATTTCGTTATTTTTTGTGAATCATTGTTATAATGGATTTTCCGCACGGCTCCGGAAAGATCGATCGCCCTTCACCGTGTTTCTCCTTTTATCTGTATTGCGGGAATTGCTGTTCCTTTTGGACACGCTCCATGAATTCCTTTGGGCTCAGTTGCAGCCCCTCCCGTGTTTTCTCCAATTCACTTTTGTCCAGGTCTGCGGTTTTCTCTTTCTGGTCCTTTCTAAATTCTTCTACGAGCCTCCCGATCTCCGCATTGCCGGGAACGGAACCATCCAACGAAACATATCTCCTATTGCTTACGCTGAGTGCCTTCTTTTCGTCAAGGGAGATCTTCAGCAATCCCATTTTCTCTCCCTGGGCCCCTGTCTGTAGGAGCACGGTATTCTCGGGTTCCCTCACCAAGTATATTGCATCGCTTCCGGACGAAATGGCCACATCCACTCCTTGTGTGGCTTTTACCAGCGCGAACGTCCCGATTACATCGAATCGGGACAGGAGGATGACCAGATCGGCTTTTCCCCTCACCTCGGGCAGCAGCCTCTTCAGGGCGGTCTCAGGGGGTATGACCTCCAACCCCGCCACCAGTGTCTGCTTCATATTTGTGAGGTCATCGGGATTTAAGACACCGAGGATGGCTACTTTTATGCCGCCTACCTCCTTGATGATATATTCCCGGGTCCAGGGAATCTTGCTGCCGCGATAAAGCAGATTTGATGCAATATACGGAAAGGAGACGGAGGAATGTGTGTACTCGAGGAATTCCTTTCCAAAAGCGAACTCCTGACTTCCAAGGTTCAAGGCGTCGTATCCCATCCGTTCCATTGCCTTCAAATGTAATTCGACCGTATCTCTGCTTTTGTCGAAAACCGCCCCGCAATCCAGGAGCAGGACGGACGGCTCGTCTTTCCGGATAGATTCTATCATGTGTGCGCGTCGGGCCAGACCGCCCGAGCTGTTGCCACCTCAGGAATTACACGGATCAATGGTCCCCCTTACGGAGCCGGTGTAGAGGATCGTGATGCTCCTGCTCCCCTCGGCAAAAGCGGCAACAGGCAAAATGATGCCGAATAAAAAAGACAACAGCAATGGAAGAATGAACCGTTTCATTTGAACCTCCTGTAATATTTTATCCTCGTGGGACCTGTCCTGTTTTTCTGCGCTGCCGTATATAGGCTGCATCTCGACAACGCTGGTTTTTTTTAACCACTATTCTATTTTTATCCTTTTCTTCCCCTGGGATTGCTCCCGGAAGATCTCGGTTCAGCGAAGTGCCTTCAGGGCGTTTAAGATGTCCATCCCTCCGACGAAGGTTTCCTTCTTGCCTGCTTTGACGATGACACACATCGGTGTCCCCCGGAGCTGATCCTCGCCGAGCAGGGCGTTGAACCGGTCGAAAACGGGCTTGGGGTCGAAGACCGTAAAAGGAATTTTTTTATTCCTGAAGAGTTCCTCGATCTTTTTCGCTGTTAAGAAATCCTTTCCGGCTGCCGCGTTGAAAAGGACGTTCCGAACGTGAAGTCCATGATCGGCATTGTTTCTGCTTTTCAGGGCATACAGGAAATACCGGGAATACAGGGGGGATTCCTCGTGCATGGGTACATCTACCAGGGTCAACCGGATGATATTTCTCTTCAGCAGATCCTTCAGAATCGGTTCCGCCAAAGGCTCCAATGTCCGACAGGGAGGGCAGAAATAGTCCGAATACAGCCGTACTTCGACAGACCCCGAGCCGTAAGACGGAAACGGGGGATTTCGTTCTTCCGCCCATCCGCACCCCGTTGCGATCAACCCGATCAAGATCATCGGAAACAGACCGAACACAAACGTCCTTTTCAATCCCATCTTTTTCTCCTTATCCCATACCTCTCCAGCAACTTGTATGCCACATTGCAATCCATGAAGCGCCACATCGGAGGGGATTCAACGCATTTCGACGGCGTTTCCGCAGCAAGCCGTCGCACAAAGACCACAACCATCGCACTTCTCATGATCGAAAACGATCCGGCCGCCCAGCGGTTCCGTCTTGTCCTCGACATACGCAATCGCCCCGCAGGGACAGGCCTCGATGGCCTTGCACATCTCCTTGATGGCGGGGCATTTCCGCTGGTTGAGAGATGGTTTCATGATTCACCCGATCAAAAAGGGACTGCCGATGAAATAGATTCCCAGCAGACCGATGACGACCCCGGCGCTCTTCCGGAACCAGCCACCCGAACCGATCCAGGTCTCGTTCTCCGTCAGACGCCGAACCGCCGCGGTCGAGCTGCCGGCAATCATGATGGGGAGGCAGTGCCCCAGGGCAAACAGCAGGATCAGCAGAACCCCGGTCATTACCTTCTGCTGAACCGTGATGATCGCCAGGATGGGGGCGATGAAGCCGAAGGTGCAGGAGCCGGAGAGGACCCCATAGGCCAACCCCAGCAGGAACGCGCCGCGAAGGCCCTTGACGTTCAGCCGATGCAGACGACTGCCGGAGAGGTTGCACTTCTCCACCCCCAGCATCCCCAGGGCAACCCAGATCAGCACCAGACCGACAACGATCTGCCAGTAGTTTCCCACATCGCCGAGCATCCGTCCCAGAAGCGCGCAGACAATGCCGATGACGGCGATCGTGATGAAGAGTCCCGCGGTAAACAGGATGGCGTAATGTGCGGCCTGGCGCGGTTTCAGCGCCTTCTCCTGCCCGGCCACGTAGGCCACGACCAGCGGGATGGAGGCCAGATGACAGGGGCTCAGCAGGACGCTGACCATGCCCCATAAAAAGCAGCCCAGCGCCGCCAGGTAGGTCGCACCCGTAATCCAGTCGTTGATGGTGAAAAAAAATTGCGTCAGCATGGCTGTCCTTTCTATTTTACGCCCATCTCCTTGAATCGGTGGACGATCTGCTCCTCGCTGAGAAACCCTTCATGCCGGTAAACCTCCTTCCCGTCTTTGTCGAAGAAGATCTGCGTGGGGATGGTCCGGATGCCGAAGCGTTTGGCCGGCACCGGGTCTTCCCAAACATCGAAGAAAACAACGGCCGCTCTCGCGGCATATTCTTTTTCCAACTTTTCCAGAATCGGCGCCATCATCTTGCAGGGAATGCATTTTTTCGCGCCCAGATCGACCATTGTGACCATCCCCTTAACGGGAACATCCGCCGCAGCGGCGGCAATCCCTGCAATGAACAGCAGAAGGATCACCGCGCAGATCAGACCAACGGATATCATCATTGCTTTTCGCTTCAAGTCCATAACCTCCTTGTTTTTGTTCATGAAAAGCAAAGCATTTGCTTGCTCTTTTCAATCATTTTGCCTTGAAAAATTTTCTTTGGAACCGGAGTGCGACGTTGACCAGGCTGATCAACACGGGCACCTCCACCAGCGGGCCGATCACCGCCGCAAACGCCGCCCCGTGGTTGATCCCGAAAACGCCGACCGCCACCGCGATGGCCAGCTCGAAATTGTTGCTGGCGGCGGTGAAGGAGAGCGTGGCCGACTTGCCGTAATCGGCCCCCGCCTTGGCGCTCATCCAGAAGCTCACCAGAAACATCACGATGAAGTAAATCAGCAGCGGTAAGGCAATCAAGAGCACATCGCCCGGCTGTTCGATAATTTTTTTACCCTGCATCGAGAACATGACGACGATCGTGAAGAGGAGCGAAACCAGCGTGATCGGAGAGATCCGGGGGATGAAGATCGTGTGGTACCACTCTTTCCCATACAGCTTGACGAGGACAAAACGGGTGATCATCCCGGCCAGAAACGGAATGCCGAGGTAGATGAAGACGCTCTCCGCGATCTGGCCGATTGTGATGTTCACGACAGCCCCGGAAAGCCCCATCAACGGCGGCAGGATCGTGATGAACAGCCAGGCGTAAACGCTGTAGAAGAGGACCTGGAAGATCGCGTTGAAGGCGACGAGCCCCGCGCAGTACTCGCAATCGCCCTGGGCCAGATCGTTCCAGACGATGACCATCGCAATGCAGCGGGCGAGCCCGATCATGATTAGACCGATCATGAACTCCGGCTGGTTGTGCAGAAACAGGGCGGCCAGCAGGAACATCAGGATCGGCCCGATGATCCAGTTCTGAACGAGGCTCAGCCCCAGCACCTTGAAGTCGCGGAAGACGTCTCCGAGTTCCTCATATTTTACTTTGGCCAGGGGCGGATACATCATCAGGATCAACCCCGCAGCAATCGGAATGCTGGTCTGCGTTCCCTCAGGGCGAAGGGAACCGATCCAGTCGCCTACACCGGGGGAAAAGTAACCCAACAGGACGCCCGCACCCATCGCCAGGAAGATCCAGAGCGTCAGGTAACGGTCCAGAAACGAGAGTCGTTTGGCAATTCCATCCGTCATGACTTCCTCCTTAAGATCGATTATTTCCCCAGCCAGGCGAGGATCTCCTCCTTTTTCGGAATCTTGCCCACCGATTTGACCTTACCGTCCACGACGACGGCGGGGGTGCCGAAGACGCCGTATTTGGCGATCTTCATAATGTCGCTAACCTTTTCGATGTCGGCCGCGATGCCTGCCTCGGCGACCGTCTCCCGGACGAGCTTTTCCACCTTCTGGCAATTGACGCAGCCGGGTCCCAGTATTTTGATTTCCATCGTTTCATCTCCTTTATAAGAGGATTCTCACTCATCGGCGAGGGGATTCATTCCCCCGAACATTCGGATCCTCTTCGCTTTGGTAGGTTTCCATAATCCAGTCCCGGATCTCATCCCGGACCCGCCGGAACGCGGCCAGGACCTCCGCCTCCGTTCCCCTTGCCGCAGCCGGATCCGAGAAGCTCTGATGGCGTTTCACGCCCCCTCCCGGGACGACCGGACAGCTTTCCTGTGCATGATCGCAAACGGTCACCACCTCATCGAACACGATCCCTTGGAATGCACCAATCCCTTTGGCACGATGATCCCGGATATCGATACAAATCTCCGCCATTGCCGCAATCGCGCCGGGGTGGACCCCGGTCGGGGCCGTGCCGGCGCTGTACGCCTCCCAGCGATCCCCCTTCAGCTCCCGGAGCATTCCTTCGGCCATCTGCGACCGGGAAGAGTTGTGGGTACAGACGAATAGAATCTTTTTTCTTTTGCTCTGCGTCATCTTTTCCTTCTCCGTGAACGGGTTTCGTCCCCCTGTTAAAGGATCACTTCCATCCCGTCTTCTGCGACATCCAGTTCGACCTCTCCCAGGTGGTTCAGCATGTCTTCCCCCATATGAATAAGGATCAGCCGCTTGCATTTGAGTTCGGCCCGGTGGGCCATCAGCGTCCGGTAATTGATATGGTTCTTCATCTGCTTTTCGAAGAAATAGCTTTCGCAGATGAAGATGTCCGCGCCATCGGCAACCTTTCGCAGCGCATCGGTCCATTCGGTGTCCCCGGAATAGGCGATGATTTTTCCCGCACACTCTATCCGTAGCGCGTAAGAGGGAGCGCCGCTGCCGTGGATCACCCGGACGGGCAGAACGGCCAGTTCTCCCAAAGAGGCCGTTTCGTCTTCAGCCAGTTCCTGATAATCGACGGCGAATTTCCGCTCTACCCTGGATGAACCGGGATAGAAAATCTCCATCGCCTCCTGGGCACGCCGGGCCAGACCCGGGGGGCCGGCGATGACGAGCGGAGCCTCACGGCGGCTGATGAGCTGGGCATCCAGGATGAAAAAGGGGATGCCGCCGAAATGGTCCCCGTGAAGATGGGAGATCAGGATCACATCAATTGAGGCGGAACTGATCCCCGCCCGTTTCATCGCGATCAGCGAAGAGGCGCCGCAGTCGAGAAGAAAACGGGTCGCGCCGGCATCGACATGGATGCAGGCCTGGAATCGGCCTCCGCTGCCGAAATTATCACCACTGCCCAAGAAACGCAGTCGTACTTTTCCCGCCGCCGCAGGCGAAGCGCCACGGAGATCGACGGCGACCCCTCCCGCAGTATCGGAATTCCCCGGCCCGTTATTTCCATTTTTCGATGATCCCGCGGACAGGGCAAGGTTTATGGGATCAATTTCGTTCATGGCTTTTTTCCTCCAGCTTCCGCTTACCCTATCAGCCATCCGTAGGCCATCCCCGCCGTGGTGGAAAGAACCACGACGATCGTGCAGTAGGCCAGGGTTTTTTTCACGCCCATGATCCCCGTCAGTGTCAACATGCTGGGAAGCGACAGCGCCGGACCCGCCAACAGCAGCGCCAGGGCTGGTCCCTGTCCCATCCCGGAACCGATCAGCCCCTGGAGGATCGGAACCTCCGTCAGCGTCGCGAAGTACATGAGCGCCCCCGAAACCGCGGCAAAGAGGTTTGCCCAGAGGGAATTGCCACCCACGAGACTGACGATGTAATGCTCCGGGATCAGGGCCGGGTAGCCGGGGCGCCCGAGGAGAAACCCAGCCACGAGGACGCCTGCCAGAAGCAGCGGGAAAATCTGCTTCATGAAGCCCCAACTCGCCTGCACCCAGGAGGTGAGTTCATCCTTGACGAACCAGGTTTTCAGCATGACCGCCAGGACAATCAGAAGCGCCCCGGTCACATACCATTTGGCCGCGAAGATGGCCTTCCAGGCAGCCGCGTCGTCAGCCGAAGGCTTCGCGAAGGCCGCAAAGACAAGGATCAGGACCATCGTGAGCATATAAACGGCATCCTGCCAGAGCTTCCGTGTCTTGCCATCCTCGTCGGGCAGATAGATTTGCCCGGCAGTTCGGTTCGCATCGTCCTTCCGGAAGATGAAGGCCATTATAAGGCCAGTGATAATGGAAAAGGCGACAGCCCCCACCGCCCGTGCCAAACCCATTTCCCAGCCCAGGACCTTGGCCGTCAGGACGATGGCCAGGACATTGATCGCCGGTCCCGAATAGAGGAAGGCTGTGGCCGGCCCGATCCCCGCCCCGCGCATATAGATCCCCGCGAACAGCGGCAGGACCGTGCAGGAACAGACGGCAAGCACCGTCCCGGAGATCGAGGCCACCGAATAGGAGAGTAATTTGTTGGCCTGAGCGCCGAAGTATTTCAGGACCGAGGCCTGGGAAACAAAAACGGCGATCGCCCCGGCGATGAAAAAAGCGGGAATGAGGCAGGTCAGGACATGCTGCCGGGCATACTCCTGGAGCATCAGGAAGGCCTCCAGACCCGAACGGCGGATCACCTCGTGATCCCATGGAATGTAGTAGGCGGCCAGAAACCCGGCCGCGATGACCAGCAGTTTTGTTTTTTCTTTCATGCTATCAAACTATTCCTTTCTTCAGGGGACATCCCCCTACTTTCCTTCATCTTCGGCCGCACCCAGGACAACCGCAACGGCCATCCCCGGATGAGTCCCTTGGCGAAAAACAGGGAAAAACTCGGCAGAATGGGTATGGCCATGGGAAAATGGAGAATCACTCATGGGGGTGGCAGATATCCTCCCGCCGGAGGCCCTTGCTCCTTTCGTACAGATCCCGGATCTCCAGGTCGTCCTCCAGCCAGTGCTTCAGGTTTCCCAGGAGAGACGCCGCATAGGGGCTGCGGCCGCCGTCGCTCAGGGAGTAGTTCACCCAGAGGCCCTCCTTCTTCCGCCCCACCAGGCCCGCATTCTCGAGGCCCTTCAGATGCTTGGAAACGGTGGGCTGGGCGATCCCGAGCGCAGCCTGGATCTCGCAGACGCACATTTCCCGTTTCTGAAGCAGTTTCAGAAGCTTCACCCGGTTGGGATCGGACAGCGCTTTCATGACCTTGATGAATTCCTTCATGGCATCTCCTCTATATTTCTAATATGGAATATATTTCTCGTCGGCGATCCTGTCAAGGAATAATTTCATGCGCCTCAGATAACACCCATCTTCGCGAGTTGTTCCTTGACCTTGTCTTCGCTCATGAAGCCCTGATGACGGGAAATCTCCTTGCCCGCGGGATCGAAAAAGACCACCGTCGGGATGACCTGAATTTGATAGTCGGAGGCCAGTTTCTGATTGTTCCGGACATCGATGATCAGCACCTCCAGTTTGCCCGTATAGTCCTGTCGGATCTTTTGCAGGACAGGGCGAAGCTGGCGGCAGGGGATGCAACTGTTGGAGCCAAAATCGACGATCATGGGCTTGCCGCCGGCCAGGGCCTTGCGGAAGTCCCCTTCCGATTGGGTTTCCATTCCGGGCGGAACAATGGCCAGTTTCTGAAGTTCCTTTTGGTTGACATCGATCTTGGCGCTCTTGCGCAAATCGGCGATCAGCTTCTCCACCTCTTGGCCCTGGCGCTGCTGTTGGATCATCTGCTTGATTAGAGGCGCCGCTTCCTCCTTTTTGCGTCCACCCATCTGATCCTTGTAGGCCTCATAGATCCGGTCGATCTCCTCGGGTGCGACCGGCTGCAGGGCCGCCATTTTCTTGTCGAGATAGGCCATGATCGTTGCGGTCTCCGCGTCATCTCCCGCGGCAGGCGGCGTCGCGCTTCCCCCTTTGGGTGCCGCAACTCCCTCCTTTTTCGCCTGTTGCAGGAGGATGGTTCGACTGACGATGGCGTCCAGCAGTTTGCCGGGATCCTCCTTGACGATCTCCCGCGCGGCGGGATCGATCTTGCCCAGTTCCTGCTGGAAACGGGCAACCGGGATCTTCTCGCCGTTCACCGCTGCGAGCACCGGCTTTCCGAGGGGTCCGATCGTAAACAGGTAGGTCGCGACGCCGCCGACGGCGATCACCGCCGTCAGCGCCAGGATGGCAATCTTCCATTTTTTCTTCATGAAGTGTCCTTTCAGCCTATATATTACTCCTTGGCTATATATTCACCCAAGTTCCTTGTCAAGATAATTTTTCCGGATCCTTCTATCGAAGAATTGCCACAGACGGGAATTTGAAATGGTCGGAAAATAATTTGGGGCGGCTCTCATTCATTCGATTCTCATTTTAATATCCATGAAAAGATCCCTTTCGTTGATTTAGATCAATGATAAACCTTCGAACCGGGATTATTGTGCAGTCGTAGTCGGGCAGATAACACCCGTGGAAAACGGAAGTATAAAATGAATACACTTATGGAGGAAAAGAGATGGAAACGAAAGAGTGGGTTGGACACGCCGATGACAACAGCTTCGAATCGGCCGTATTGAAGACGGACAGGCCGGCGCTGGTCGATTTCTGGGCGCCTTGGTGCGGACCCTGCAGGGCCCTCGCGCCGGTTCTGGAAGAGATCGCAGCGGCGTACAACGGTCGGGCGAATGTGATCAAGGTGAATGTGGATGAGTCTCCGAAAACCGCTTCGAATTATGGAGTCCAAAGCATACCGACGCTGCTCTTCCTCCGGGAGGGAAAAGTCAGGGAAACCCTCGTCGGCCTCACGACAAAGGACAAACTTGTGGCGCTCATCGACCGGAATCTTGCCGGATAGCCGGATGGCCGGGGCGTGAACGCCCACTGAAAAACGGGAGACCCAAGGAGAATAAAATGGATACTTCTGATCCGGCCGGATCTCAAGCTGGATACTGTAGTCGGATACAATATATCCAGTTGACAATGCAGTCTCATTACAATGCCACTGTATAATTATTAAAATATATAATGATAAAGATTGTTTATTTAAATTCATCTTCGTTGGCATGTCCCTTGCTATATAGCTCGTGAACAATTTATAAAAGGAGACATGACCCATGAAGAAACGGATGATGATGGTCGCAGTAATCGCGCTGGCCGCGATCGTGGTTTCCCCGGCGATGGCCTTCAGGGAAGGGATGGAAGAGCATGGCCGCGGACCCGTCGGCGTTGCGGATATCGCCGTGGCGAGGGGCCTCGACCTGACGGCCGGACAGACGGAGAAGATCAACACCCTGCGTGAGGCTCATCTGAAAGAGATCAAACCTCTCCGGGATCAACTGTCCAAAATGAGAGGCGAATTGAGATCCGCCTGGTTGCAGACCACGCCGGATCGTGATACGATCATGGCCCTCCAGCGGGACGCTGCGAACCTCCGCAACCGGATGGAGGAGAAGATGACCGCGAACCGCCTGGATCTCTTCCAGGTTCTGACCCCGGAACAGCAGGCGAAGGTCCGGGCCGATGGCGCGGGCCGGGGCATGCCCAAGCGGGCCGGTTATCGCCGGTAATCCGGATATCATTCAAGGAACATTGTCAAGGCGGAAGAGGTGGCGTCAACAGACCATGGCGCATCATCAAAGCCTCTCGCATTTCGGCCTCGTCGTCCGGTCGGGACGTCGATTGGGTTCAATGTTTTTACGTCTGGAAAGACGCAGTTTTTTGCACACGATGGGGAGGATAAAATGAGTCTGGTGGTCGCTGAAAACATTACCAAGGATTATCGTGTGGGGGAGGTCGTTGTACCGGCCCTCCGGGGGATCAGTTTCGCAATCGAGCCCGCCTCTTTTGTATCGTTTATCGGGCCTTCGGGAAGCGGAAAAACAACCCTTCTGAACCTCATCGGATGTCTGGACGCCCCGACCTCCGGCCGGATGACTGTGGCCGGAATGGATGTGGGCACACTGGACCGCCGGCAGGGCGCCGCCTTCCGAAGCGGCAACATCGGCTTCATCTTCCAGGATTTCAACCTCCTCCCGGTTCTGACGGCCTATGAAAATATCGAGTATCCCCTTCTCATGGTCCGGAACATCCCGCCGGAAGAACGGCTGCGGCGGGTGACCGAACTGCTGGAAGCGGTCGGCATGGCGGATCAGGCGGGCAAGCGTCCGGACCAGCTCTCGGGCGGACAGAAACAGCGCGTGGCCATTGCCCGCGCCCTGGTGGCCGATCCCAAGGTCGTCCTGGCCGATGAACCCACGGCCAATCTCGATTCCCGGACGGCCCGCACGGTTATCGAATTGATGAAAACCATGCGGGACCAAAGCCGGACCACCTTTATTTTCTCCACACACGACCAGAAACTCGCAACCGAGGTGGAGGTGCTCTTCCGACTGGAAGACGGCCTGCTCCAGGTTCGCCGGAACGGGGAGGAATGAGACATGACGGATCTCTATAAAATCGCGTTGCGGAACCTGCTGCGTTACAAACGCAGAACCCTGCTCACAGCCTCCCTGATCACCGTCGGCGTGGTCTTTGTGCTGGTCTTCGTGGCCGTCTCCGGATCGTTCAAGGCGATGATGATCGGCCAGATCACCGATGCCATGCTGGGTCACATCCAGATCCACAAGAAGGGCTATGTCGCCTCGATTGACAACCTTCCCCTCAATCTGAACCTGAAGACCCAGGCCGCCACCCGGATAGACGAGATCCTCCGGAGCCGGAAGGATATCGAGGCCTCCTCGCCCCGTCTCAAGTTCGGCGGTCTCTTCAGCAATTTCGTCGAATCGACGAACGTCCGCCTCAACGGCGTCTATCCCGAACGGGAATTCAAGACCGTTCCCCTCCTGACATCGCGCATCTCCGAGGGCAAAAAAACCATCGGGAAAGGGGAGATCCTCATTCCGGCCTTACTGGCCAAAGGGATGAAGGTGAAGGTGGGGGATCCGGTCGTCATCGTGGCGACGAACCAGGACGGCTCCGTCAACGGCAAACAATTTGTGGTGGCGGGCATCCTGGAGGGGGTAACGGGACCCGGGGGGCGGGACGGTTACATCCATATCGAGGACGCGGCGGAAGTACTCCGGATGCCGGCGCTGGAGATCAGCGAGATCGCCATCCGGCTGAAGGATTTCGACCGGCTGCAGCCGGCGTTTCAGGGGATCACGAAACAATTGGAGGCGGAGTTCCGGAAGGACGACAAATTCCCGCTGGAGATCCACACATGGGAGGGGCTGACACCCTTCTTCAACATCGCCCGGATGCTCGACGTGATGACCTTCTTCATCAAACTGATGCTGGTGGCCCTGGTATTGATCAGCGTCCTGAATGTGATGATCATGGCCGTTTACGAAAGGATCCGGGAGATCGGAACGATGGCCGCCATCGGCACGCCGCCCGGCAAGATCCTCTCCCTGTTCATGTTGGAGGGTCTCTCCCTGGGGGTTCTCGGGGCGCTCTCCGGCGGTGCGGCGGGGTTTGCGCTGCTGTTCATCCTGAACCTCTCCCGCATCACCTTCGATTTCGGCCAGCAGAAGGGTCTGCTGCTGAGGGCCTCCGTAAATCCGATCGATTTCGTAACCATCGCGCTGATCGTCATCCTGGTTTCCGTCGTCGCAAGCTTGGAACCGGCCTTCAAGGCATCGCGGATGGAGCCGATCGTCGCGCTGCGGCATGTGTAGGCAGGCGTAGACGACGTCGCTGCTTCCCGTCGTATGGACAGCGGGCCGCGAGCCGGTGTTCGCGGAGACGAAACATGGAGAAAAGGAAAATGATGAACTTCCATAAATTATTAACTGTCCTAACGGTCCTGTTTCTGGCGGCGCCCGCAGCGGCCCTGGATGGGACGGCCCTTCTGAAACAGGTGGATCGGAACCTCAACCCCGAATCCTACGAGATGTACCGCAAGCTCATCAACGTGGAACCAGGCGGCGCGAAGAAGGAGTTCACCCTCTTTTCCGTGAAGAAGGGGGCGGACAAGGTCGCCGCCCTCTTTCTCGCCCCTGCCAGCGAAAAGGGCCGGAGCACGCTGCGCCTCGGCGACAACATGTGGCTCTACATCCCGAACGTCGGCAAGCCCATCCGCATCACGAGCCTCCAGTCCGTCGTCGGCGGGGTCTTCAACAACGCGGACATCCTGAGCCTCGATTACGCAGCGGAATACGACGTCGTCCGCGTGGAGGACGCAGGGAAGGAGCACCTGCTGCTCCTGAAGGCCAGGGCCAAGAACGTGGCCTACGATCAGCTCAAGATGTGGGTGGACAAAGGCAAGAACCTGCCGGTGAAGATCGAATGCCTCACGGAGGCGAACATGCTGATCAAGACCCTCTATTTCAAGGATGTCAAAAGCTTCGGCGGCGGGATCACGCGGCCGGCGGTGATTGAGACGGACAGCCCGCTCTACAAGGGCTACAAGTCGGTCATGATGTTCGCCGGGATCAAAAAGCGCGATTTCAAGGATGAGGTCTTCACGCTGACCTACATGCCGAACATGGAGTCTTTACGTTAAGGGCGGAAAAAGGATTGCCCCATGACCCGTTTGTTCCGCAGGATGATCCTTGTCATCGGTTTTGTGCTGCTTCTTCCGGCCGCGGCCGCGGCCGGGGAGTCCTATAGCTTCGACATCTCGGAGATCGAGAAGAAACCCTATCATGTCGGCGGCTACGTGGAATTCCGCCCTGTTGTGTATGGTCTGGACAGGGATTCCGCCCTCTACAAGCTTCAATATTACAATCAGGACCGGGGATCGACCCTGGAAGAATGGAATGCCCGCTTGCAGTTGGAAGGCAGCTACGAGAAAGGCATGGGACGCCTGTATGTCAAGACGAATACGGACTACCGGTATTCGTCCTTTACAGGCGGCGCCGAGCGGACGTCCATCTTCGAGGGGTATGGGACCCTGAAACCATCGGAATCCTGGAAAATCGAAATCGGCAAGAAGAATCTGAAATGGGGCAAGGGGTACGCCTGGAACCCCGTCAATTTTCTCGACCGCGCCAAGGACCCCAACGATCCCGATCAGTCCCTCGAAGGGAACATCATGGCCACGATGGATTACATTCGGAGCTTCGACGGCCCGCTGAAAACCCTTTCCTTCACACCGGTCCTGTTCCCCGTTTACGATCACATAAACGATGACTTCGGCGTGAACAATCGCCTCAACGTGGCCGGCAAGCTTTATCTCCTGCTGTACGATACGGACCTGGACCTGATCTTTGTCGCCGACGGCAGCCGTACGGCCCGCATGGCGATGGATTTTTCACGGAACATCACGACCAGCTTCGAGATCCACGGCGAACTGGCCTACATCCGGGACGACCGGAAGCAGCTCCTCGACGCGGCCGGCGCCGTTTATACGGAAACCCGGAACGCCGTCAGCGGCCTGATCGGCGCCCGCCATCTGACCACCTTCGATCTGACCACCATCCTCGAATACTACCACAACGGCACAGGGTTCAACACCGCCGCCATGGAAAACTATTTCGGTTATATTGAACGGGGCTACGAGCTCTACCGGACGACGGGGAACGCCCGGATGATGACCGCCGCGCAAAACCTGGCCGCCGCCGGCTACGGCCGCAACAACCCGATGGAGGATTACCTCTACCTGCGGCTGAGCCAGAAGGAACCCCTGGACATCCTCTATTTCACCCCCTCCCTGACGACAATGGTCAATCTCAATGACCGCAGCTACAGCATCACACCGGAGCTGCTCTACACGGGGATCACCAACCTGGAACTCCGTCTCCGGTTCGGATGGATCCGCGGCGGCCGGGAGACGGAATTCGGGGAAAAACCCAACGACTACCGACTCGAACTCCGGGCGGGATATTTTTTTTAAACGCGACAGCCTCCCCGGAATCTCTTCTTCTGTTGTGATCAACTTTCGAACATCACGGAACGGACCCAATAAGGAAAATTCTGTTGTGATTCTTCCCATTTTTCCAATCTTTCCCATTGACAACCATTACGACATTCCTGTAATTACAACGTCAAAATGTGAGAATCAAAGCTTAAACAGCCGAACAAGGACCGGTAAACCCATGCCACAGATATGGCCTATCGGAGGGGGAAAAGGCGGTACGGGAAAGAGCTTTGTCACAGGTTCCCTCGGTATTCTCCTTGCGAGAGAGGGTTATCAAACCCTGCTGATCGACCTTGACCTGGGGGCCGCGAACCTCCATACGACCGTCGGCGCCCCGGACCCGGAAAAGAGTCTCTCCGATTTCGTCAATAAAAAAGTCGCCTCTCTGGACGAAACAATCATCCCCACGCCAACACCGAATCTCTTCATGATCAGTGGCGCGATGAACAATCTGGACATCGCCAATCTGGCTCACGAGCAAAAAATGAAGATCCGACGAGACATCGCAAAACTGCCCTATGACTACATCCTGCTGGATCTGGGAGCGGGCACATCCTTCAACACCATAGATTTCTTTATGGTTTCAAATTCGGGTATTTTCGTAACGACTCCGGAGCCGACCGCGACGGAAAACATCTACCGGCTGATCCGTTCCGTCTATTTCCGCAAAATCAGACAGCTCCTCAATGTTCATCACTTCAGAGCGCTGGCAAAGGAAGCGGAAGAACGAAACAGCAAAGCCACCGTGACCAACCCCGATCTGTTGCTGGCGGTCATCAAGGAACTGGACCCGGAAAAGGGCGGGATGCTGGAACAGGAATTCAACGCGCTGGAGTTTGGTCTGGTCATGAATCAGCACCGCAAGCAGGACAACCCCAATATCGGCAGATTCATCTGCAAGATCATCGGAAAACATCTCTCCCTGAAAATACAATTTCTCGGCAACATCGCCTTTGACGATAATGTCCATCTTGCCGTCTGTAAAAAGCGCCCTTTTATCGAGATGTCTCCCTGTTGCCGGACGGCCATCGATCTGAAGGAATGTTTTAAGAAATTATTGATTTCTAAAGATAAATCTTCCGGAATCCGGTACGCCGTCGATCAGGTTCTGTAAGGGGCATACCCAATTTTGGTCTGATGATGAAACAATACCCGAAACAAACCCATTATAGAATCCTCGATATTCCAACAGGTGCATCGCCGTCCGAAATAAACCATGCCTACCGGGAGGCCTTTGAACTCTATCAGGATGACAGCATGGCGGCCCGCTCTTTTTTTTCGGATTCCGAAAGAAAGGAGATTCTGGACCGGCTGGAAGAGGCTTATCTGACCCTGATCAATCCGGAATCCAGATCCTTTTACGACCGTTCGTTGATCGAGATGGGCCTCATGGCAGAAGAGAACCGGTACCATGATCATTCGAAAAGACTGATGCCCATCTATGACATTCAACGCAAGAAAACCCACTATCAGTGGCTGTCCAAAGTCCCGGATGCGGATCAATCCCGCGTATTGGAAAACCCCTCCATCCAGGACATCCTGCAAAAGGACCGCCTGTGCGGTGAGGATTTGAAAAAAATCAGAATGACGCTGGGGTTGACTCTGGCACAAATTTTCCTGCAGACCAGAATAGCGATCGGCATATTGGAAGCCATTGAAGAAGACCGTTTCGATCGTTTGCCTCCCGCCGTCTACCTCAAGGGCTTTCTGAAATTGTACGCCCAATGTCTTCAAATTGACGCCGATACCGTTGTTCAGGCCTATATGAAGCATATGAGAGGGGGCAAGTAACATCTCGATTATGGAAAAGATGGAAGACCGCGCCAACATCGAAGGGGTAAACCACGACGATCACGACCTCGAGGAGCTGGAATCCCTCTATCGCCGCGTCGCCCGGTTTGACCAACCAGACGCCTCGGTGGAAAAGGGTGCTGCCCATGGCGACGATCAGGATTTCAAGGAGGTCCGGCGGTGCACTGTCTCTTACCAAAATCCGCCGAATCAGGAAGAATTGATGGAAAAATTGATGGCCATCGAGGATGCCTATGAACGGCTTTTGACCTATTGGCCATTCGCACGGGAACGGATGCCCCGGCCCTCATCAGGTGAGGCTTCCACTGAAATATCGATACGGAATGCGCCGCCTGATGGTAAATGAAGTCGCATAGGATCAATGGGGAAAATTACTGAACCAAGAGGGGGTATAACATGCCATACGGTTACAACGGCAAGGTATTGAGGGTGGATTTGACCACCGGGACGATGAATGTGGAGGAGCCAAGCGAGGTCGTCTACCGCACCTATCTGGGAGGCGGGGGGCTGGCCTCCTACTATCTGCTTCGGGAGCTCAAGCCGGGGATCGACCCGCTGTCGCCGGACAACATCCTGATTTTTGCATCCACGGTGATCTCCGGGGCGCCGATCGCCGGAATGACCCGCTTCACCGTGGCAGCCAAGTCGCCCCTGACGGGGGCGTACGGGGAGGCGGAGGCCGGCGGTTTCTGGGGTCCGGAATTGAAGTTCGCCGGTTTTGACGCCCTGATCATCACGGGAAAGGCGGAGAAGCCCTCCTACCTGTGGATCAACGACGGCAAGGCCGAGATCCGGTCGGCGGAGAGGATCTGGGGGCAGGAGACGGGTCCGGCGCAGGAGGCGATCCGGGAGGAGCTCGGGGAGAAGCGGGTGCGGGTGGCCCTGATCGGGCCGGGCGGGGAAAACCTGGTGCGTTATGCCTGCGTGGTGAACGAACTCAAGCACGTCAACGGCCGGACCGGCATGGGGGCGGTGATGGGTTCCAAAAACCTCAAGGCCGTCGCCGTCCGGGGGACGAAGAAAATGGAGATGCATAACCCGGAAAAGCTCCGGGAAATGTCGAAGAACCTGACGGAGCTGATCTCTCAGCACGGCCCAAACCAGGTGCTCCACAAGATGGGAACCTCCAATATTATTATGCCGTTGAACAACCAGGGGATTTTGCCGACCCATAATTTCCGTACCGGTTTCTTCGCGGGGGCGGAAAAGATCAGCGGGGAGCGGATGGTCGCGACGATTCTCAAAGGCGAGGAAAGCTGCTACGCCTGTTCGGTGCGGTGCAAACGGGCGGTGGAGGTGTCTTCCGGTCCCTATGCGACCTCGGAAAAACACAAGTACGGCGGGCCGGAATACGAAACCCTGGGCGCCCTGGGCTCGCTTTTGTGCATCGACGATCTGGAGGCCATCTCCAAGGGGAACGAGCTGTGCAACCGTTATACGCTGGACACCATATCCGCCGGCGTGGCGATCGGTTTCGCCATGGAGTGCTACGAGAAGGGCATCCTCACCCGGGACGATACGGGGGGGATCGAATTCAAGTTCGGGAATCCCGATGCGATGGTGAAGGGGATCGAGTGGATCGCCTTTCGGAAGCCGGGGCTGGGCGATCTTCTGGCCGACGGCGTCAAGATCGCGGCGGCGAAACTCGGCCAAGGTTCGGAGAAGTTCGCCCTCCACATCAAGGGGCAGGAGCTGCCCTTGCATGACCCGCGCGGGAAGATCGGCCAGGGGATGAGTTATGCAATTTCCCCGACGGGGGCGGACCATGTGCGGGCCCCCCATGACACCGCCTTTCAGGCGCCCGGGCCCAACCTGGATCGGATCGCCCCGCTCGGCCTGCTGGAGCCAATCCCGGCCCGGGAGCTGGGGCCGCGCAAGGCGCGCAACTTCACCTATCTTCAATTCATCTGGTCTCTCTACGAATCCCTGGGGGTATGCAACTTGGTGGCCGGCCCGGTCTGGGCGCTGACCCTGACCCGACTCGTGGAGGTTGTCGAGGCGATCACGGGCTGGGAGACGAGCCTGTGGGAGCTGCTGAAGGTCGGCGAGAGGACCGTGACGATGGCCCGGGTCTTCAATCTACGCGAGGGATTCGGACGCAAGGATGACACCCTGCCGGACCGTCTCTTCGAGCCCCTGGAGAGCGGTGCGCTTAAGGGTGTCGGGATCGACCGCCGGGAGTTCGATGATCTCCTGACCCTCTACTATGAGGCGATGGGCTGGGATCCAGGGGACGGCGTGCCGACAAGGGGGAAACTCGCGGAGCTGAACCTGTACTGGCTGGATGAGTTTGTGAAGGAGAGGAGATAACGGCCCAGTCAGATTTCGGCCTTTTCAAAATGATGGTAATCGCGGAGATGGGTAAATTCCCCGCCCCAGCGCCAGCCCTTCTCCCGAAAGGCCCGGACCACAGGATGGTCTTCCATGAAGGTCCCGGGTTTTCCGGGCCGCCAGACGGCCCCCGGGGGGGCGATCCGGTTGTCCGGATAAATCGCCGGGTTTTCCCGCGGATTGATGTCCACCGCCCGGCCCAGGGCGTGCCGGGAGAGCCGGTCCGTCCCCGCAATGAGCCTGTAATTGAAGGCGGAGCTGTTGTCCGCAGCCATCGAGGCCTCGTCGGACCAGCCGAAACAGGTGATCGGCACTGCGCCGGCGACGGGGAACCGCCGCCGCTCCATCAGGACGAAGAGCCCCTGCAATTCCTCGGCGAGCTCCCGGTGGATGACGAGTTGGCCCTTGTGACGGCGTCCGTCGAAACCGCAATACGGGACGTCAATCAGGCAGAGGCTGTCCAGACCCTCCCGCGGTGCTGCCGTCCCGGCCACAGCCTGCGCGAAGTCCATCTCGCTGTCCACGATCACGCCGTCATTCACCATCGCCCTGCCCCCTTTGCACCAGTGTTTTCCCTTTTGCCGCAGCCACTCTAACGCGATTCCCGGAACGGATCAACCGGGAAAAGGGGGATGTTGTCTTGACACCCCGGGGTCTTTGCCCTATATTGCAGCCATCCACATCGGGATCTGACCAAGGAGGAACCGGTAGGCGGATTTCATGCCATGAACTTGATCATCTTTATCTTATTCCTTTTCTCCCTCTCTTTCCCCCTCCCCTTTGCCCATTCGGAGGAGGCAAGGGAGCGTCATATCACCTTTTACGGCGCCGTCATGACGGACGGCGCGCTGCCCGAAACCGCCTTCCTCTCGGCAAGCTTTGATCGGGAATACCGATTCGCCACCGTGGCGGTCGGGAAAAAGATCGGAAATCTCTTCGACAGGATTGATTTCGAACTGGAGGGACAAGTCGTCAAACACATCGCAGGTCAGCATCACTGGGAATTCAATGCCCTGGTGGTCGCGCGCTGGCTCCGCTTCCCCTGGAACGACATCATCAAAACCAGTTTCGCCGTCGGCGAAGGGCTTTCCCTCGCTTCCGAAACACCGCAGTTCGAGAAAAAATACCACGGCGAAGAGACGAACGCCTTCCTGAATTACCTGATGTTTGAATTTGACTTCGCCCTTCCCGATAACCCCCGGTGGAGTCTGGTCACCCGCCTCCACCACCGTTCCGGGGTATATGGTCTGTTCAACGGAGTTCACGGGGCCTCCAACGCCCTCGGTCTGGGAATCCGTTATCATTTCTGAGTCAAAATACCAGGTTGATATTTTTTGCGGGTTCGCATAGAAGTGCGGGGGCGTCCGGTCCATATCGGGCCGGATCCCGGTCAATAAAAAACGGAGGCGGCATGAAAGCAGGCAGTGCAATCGGCATCATTTTCCTCATGAGTCTCTACCTTCTCCCGGCGCCGCCGGCGCAGGCCGCCGCGGACGACACTCTCTACGAGGGAGACTCCATCTACCACCACATCACCATCCGCCAGGACGGCGGGGAACGATGCATGATCTTCGGCCGCCAGCGGGATCTCAGGCAGACCTGCATCGACCTCGCAAAGCCGGACACATCGATCTTCGAATACACGTCGATGATGTTCGCCGGATTCCTCTTCCGGCCGGATGCGAAAAAGGTCTGCCTGATCGGTCTCGGCGGGGGTTATATCCCCACGGTTTTCCGGATGCACCTCCCGCAGGTTCAGCTCCAGACCGTCGAGGTGGACCCGCACGTGGAAAAGCTGGCGAAGCAGTACTTCTCCTTCACCGTTCCACCCGGCCAGACGCTGGCCATCGACGACGGCCGCCAGTTTCTCAAAAAAAGTCGGGAACGCTACGATCAGATCTGGCTGGACGCCTTCAACTCCGACTACATCCCCGCGCACATGACGACGCAGGAGTTCCTGAAGCTTGTCCAATCACACCTGAACCAAGGCGGGATCGTCATCCAGAACCTCTTCCGCGGCAACAACCTGTACGACGCGCAGATCGCGACGTTCCGGTCGGTTTTCGCGAGGGTCTTCGTCTTCGAGGGGCAGAAAAGCGGGAGCGCCATCATCGTCGCCTCCGACCGGCCCGCCTGCGAGCCCGCGGGGCTCCGGAAGCAGGCGGAGAAATGGGGCGGCAAGATCGGGCCAATTGATCTCGTCGCCGAGGCAGGCAAATGCATGGTTGCCCCGGCCCCGAAAAACGCCCCGATTCTGACGGATGACTTCAACCCGGCGAATCTGCTCCTGATGCAGAAGAAATAGGGAGGGCCGTACATGCGGATCATTTACGCCGTATTCATTCTGCTTCTGGTCACGTTCGGCGCGGTGGTGATGAGCCTGGAGATTCTCTCCTCGAACCTGATGTCCCCCTACTTTGGAGGCTCCATCTACATCTGGGGGAGCATCATCAGCTCCTTCATGGTTCACTTCTCCGTGGGCTACGTCGCCGGCGGCTACCTCTCGCGGCGCTACCCCCGGATCGCGGTCCTCGCCGCCTTTCTCGTGGTCTGCTCCCTCTGGGTGATTCTGATTCCGTCCTTTTACAAACCCGTCTGCGAAGGGATCTCCGATAGCATCGCGGATGTCCGCCTCGGATCGCTTGTCGCGATGAACCTGATCTTCTTCGTGCCGGTCTCGATCATGGCGATGGTCTCCCCCTACATCATCGGGATCACGGCCTCCTGGCGGCGACAATCGGGGCTCACCGCCGGCATGGTCCTGTTCATCTCCACCGTCGGCTCGTTCTTCGGGACAAACATCACGGCCTTCTACCTGATCAGCCTTTTTCCGGTCTCCCGGATTGTCGTCGGCCTCGGGATCATCTGCCTGGCCGTCTCCCTCATCGTTCTTGCGTTGCGGGTCGACCGCCGGATGCCGATCCCGGGTGCAACGTAACGATGGCTCCGGCCGTCGTCTTTCACAAGAGGTCCTTGCTGATTTTCAAAACAACTTTTTTTACGTTGCCGCCTTCTCCGTAATGGCAACCCGGCCTGTGGACGTCCTGCGGGAACAGGATGGCATACATCCCCTGGGTCAGGATCAAATCCATCTCGTTTTGAACGGACTTGTAATTGAGTACGTCCTTCTCCGCCAGCCGGTCTTCCGAAACCCCGTTTACGGGGTTTTCCAAACCGTAACCGATGATCTCGGTCCCTTGGGCGATATACTGAATGTCAACATATTTCCGGTGGGCCTCCGGTTTCTTCTCCCCCTTGGGCAAGGTGCGATATTCCTGAACCAAAGCGAAGAACGCGGCGCCCTCGATCTCGTATCGGCCGGCTTCCACTTTGGAAAAATCGGTTTTGGACAGGTATTCCAATCCCCGGACCAATGCTTTGCCCAGGTATTTTCTGTCGGTCTCCAGGTTTTGAATGCTTCCGAAAATCATTTTGTCACCTCCGATGATATTTGTACAAGCCGGATCTTCCCGGCACTACCCACAGCAGCGACGTTTTCAACATGCTGATAGGACCTTTCAACCGCATCCGTCATTCCCCTTCTCTCTTTAAAAAAACCGTCGAGTCTCCTTGACCCCGGATTCCCCGGATGCTATGGTCGCCGAAAACTTTTCAGGAGAGACAGACATGATCATCTTATCGACCAGCCTGGGGGACATTACGATCGAGCTCTTCGACGCCGAGGCGCCCGTTACCGTCGAAAATTTTCTCCGGTATGTGGACGACGGTTTCTTCAACGACACGATCTTCCACCGCGTCATCCCCGGATTCGTCCTCCAGGGCGGCGGCTTCACGACCGACATGCAGGAGAAGGAAACCCGTCCGCCGATCAAAAACGAGGCTGGAAACGGTCTGAAGAACAAACGGGGCGCCCTCTCGATGGCGAGGACCCAGGAGATCAACAGCGCCACCTCCCAGTTCTTCATCAACCTCAAAGACAACACCTTTCTCGACCACGGCACCCGGGATTTCGGCTATGCGGTCTTTGCAAAGGTCACGGACGGTATGGAGATCGTCGATCGGATCGCCGCGGTCGCGACGGGAAATGCGGGCATGCACCAGGACGTTCCCCTCGAACCGGTCGTCATCCTCTCTGCAAAGCGGGCATAAGATCCGATTTTACTTGGCAGGCCGCCACCGCCCCTTTTTCCTAATGGCCGCTCCACCGCCTATGCTCCTCCAAGAGGTGTTCGATCAGCTCGCGAAGCGGCCAGTGCCGGTTCTGGCCGGTCAGGCTGCAGAAGATGGGGCGCTTGACGCCGCCGACACCGCTGGGGAAGCCCTCCAGGACCATGTGGGTCTGCACCTCCGTAAAACCGAGAAACATGAGGATCTTGGTCTCTTCATCCGCGAAGCAATCCTCCGGCCCCTTCTGGAGAATATCGATGATCTTCATCTCCGTCTTCTGCGACGCGCTGACCAGGATCACGTAGGTATCGAGCGTCTTATCGAGAAAGGCCTTGATGGCCTGGGCATCTTCTTTACCGTATCCGCAGATCAGAACTCCCACCGATTGCACGATTTCACCCATCTCCCTCTTTCACCCAAATTGCGAACGAGTCGCTTTTTTACCCGATGATTCGGCGGGATTACTGTAGACGGTGTGGCCGGAGATTTCAAGCGGAATTCAGCGCCAGGCGCGCCCGGCGCTTCAGAGGGAACGGGGATATTTCTTGACAAGCGGCGCGGGCTTGGGATAGGGATAACGTGCTCCAACATGCCTCAGGATTTAGCCCCGGCACATGACAGGCTAACCGACCGCTGATCTTGGAACACATCCTTACACGGGAAGGTGGTGACGGGTGAACATGCATTTCTCCCCAGAGACATTGAATCAATCGGCAGGACTCACCGCGAAATGGGAGGACGAGGTCCGGCGAGCGGCCGAGCGGAACCCCGACGAAAAGGCCCGCTGGTCCACCGTTTCCGATCTTGAGATCAAGCGGCTCTACACACCCGAAGACATCGGGGGGACGGACTTCGCGCGGGACATCGGCGCCCCCGGCGAGTTTCCCTTCCTCCGCGGCAATCAGGCCACCGGCTACCGCGGCCGCTGCTGGACCTTCCGGATGTTCTCCGGGATGGGAAGCGCGCAGGACACCAACACCCGCTGGCACATGCTTCTGAAACAGGGGCAGACGGGCCTCAGCACCGCCTTCGATTTTCCGACGCTCATGGGTTATGACAGCGACTCCCCGAAGGCGCGCGGTGAGTGCGGCCGTTGCGGCGTCGCGATCGACACCCTCGATGATTTCCGGACCTTGATGGAGGGAATCCCGCTGGACCGGGTGACCACCTCCATGACGATCAACCCCCCCGCCACGGCCCTCTGGGCGATGTACTGCGCGGCGGCGGAGAGCAAGGGGGTGCCGCTTGCGAAGATCGGCGGAACGATCCAGAACGACATGCTCAAGGAGTTCATCGCCCAGAAGACCTTCATGTGCCCGCCGGAACCGTCGGTCCGGCTGATCAGCGACACCGTCGAGTTCGGCACGAAGCACGTCCCGAATTGGAACACGATCAGCATCAGCGGCTACCACATCCGGGAGGCCGGTTCGACGGCGGTCCAGGAACTGGCCTTCACACTCCGCGACGGGATCGAGTACGTCGAGGACGTCATCCGCCGCAAGGGGCTCGACGTGGATGAATTCGCCCCGCGGCTCTCCTTTTTCTTCAACGCCCACATCGATTTTTTCGAGGAGATCTGCAAGATGCGGGCGGCCCGGCGGATCTGGGCCCGGGTGATGCGCGACTGGTTCCACGCGAAGAACCCCCGCTCCCTGTGGATGCGTTTCCACACCCAGACGGCAGGCTGTTCACTCACGGCCCAGCAGCCCTACAACAACGTTGTCCGGACGGCCGTCGAGGCGCTCGCCGCCGTCCTCGGCGGGACACAGTCCCTCCACACCAACTCCCTGGACGAGGTTCTCTGTCTCCCCTCCGACCACGCGGTCGAGATCGCGTTGCGCACCCAGCAGATCCTGGCCGAGGAGACGGGCGTCGCCAATACGATCGACCCGCTGGCCGGCTCCTATTTTGTGGAGTCCCTGACGAACAGGATGGAGGAGGAGACCTGGGCGTACATCGAGAAGATCGACGCGATGGGCGGGATGGTCGCGGCGATCGAAAAGGGGTTCCCCCAATTGGAGATCGCCGACGCCGCCTACCGGTTCCAGCAGCAGATCGACGCCGGGGAGAAGATCATGGTCGGTGTCAACAAATACGCCACGGCCCAAAAGCAGGAGATCCCCGTCCAGGACATCAACGAGCAGGTCGAGGAGGAGCAGATCGCCCGCCTGGCCGCCGTGAAGCGAAGTCGCGATTCCCGCACCGTAAAGCGGGACCTCGACGAGTTGAAAAACGCCTGTAAAACGGGGAAGAATGTCATGCCCTTCTGCATCCAGGCGGTGAAGGACATGGCCACGGTACAGGAAATCTGCGACGTTTACCGGGAGGTCTTCGGCGAATACCGGGACCCCGGCCTCTATTAAAAGGTAACAATATGACGGAGAGAAAGATACGGATCATGGTGGCGAAACCGGGTCTCGACGGCCACGACCGCGGCGCACGGGTTCTCGCCCGCTGCTTCCGCGACGCGGGCTTCGAGGTGATTTACACGGGCTGCCACCAGACTCCGGAACAGATTGCCGCGGCGGCGATCCAGGAGGACGTGGACCTGGTAGGCTTAAGCTGCCTCTCCGGCGCCCACCGCTACCTCTTCCCCCGCGTGGTCGAACTCCTGAAAGAGCAGGGGGCCGACGACATCACCGTGATCGGCGGCGGGATCATCCCCGACCAGGATTTCCAGATGCTCTATGACGCCGGAATCAAGGCGATCTTCACCCCCGGCGCCACACTCGACACGATTGTCTCGTGGGTCCGGACGAATATCCGGCCGCGGGGCGTATAGCATGACAGACAAGGAATTCAACGAAATGGAACAGCTCCGTAAGATCCGCGCGGGTGACGTCCGAACCGCCTCCCGTCTGATCCGGAATCTGGAGGATGATCTCCCCGAGGCAAAAACCGCAATCAAGCGGATCTTCCCCCACACCGGCCGCGCCCATGTCGTCGGGATCACCGGCGCCCCCGGGGCGGGGAAGAGCACCCTTGTCGACGCGCTGATCGCCTCCTTCCGAAAAAAAGAAAAAACCATCGGCGTCCTCTGCGTCGATCCGACATCCCCCTTCACCGGCGGCGCGATCCTCGGCGACCGGATCCGGATGCAGCGCCATGCCGAAGACCCCGGCGTCTTCGTCCGCAGCCTCGCCACCCGCGGCGCGCTGGGCGGCCTCTCGAAGGCCGTCGGCGACGCCGTCCATGTGATGGATGTCATGGGGAAGGATCTCATCCTGGTGGAAACCGTCGGAACCGGGCAGCAGGAGGTGGAGATCATCAACCACTCCCACACGGTGATCGTTGTCCTCATCCCGGGAATGGGGGACGAAATCCAGGCGATCAAGGCGGGCATCATGGAGATCGCCGACATCTTCGTGATCAACAAGGCGGATCGCGACGGCGCGGACCAGCTCGCAAGCGAGCTTGCCTCCATGCTGAACATGGTCCCGGAATTCCCCGGCGGCTGGCGTCCGCCGGTCCTGCGGATCGGAAACTGTTTCGACCCGGTTCCCTTCGGGGAGAGCCTGGAGAAGCTGGCCGCCGCAATTGCCGGCCATCACCGGAGCCTCGTGGAGACGGATCTTCTGGGCGACCGGATGAAGCGCAAGACGATGGTCGAGATTCACGAGGCGCTGCGCGACGCGATCCTGGAGCCGATCCTCAAGGAGATGACGAAAAGCGGGGAGATGGAGGAGATTGCCGGGCGGCTCCTCCGGAAGGAGACGGACCCCTACACGATCGCCGAAGAGGTCGCCCATCGCCGTTTAAAATAGGCCTACTATATATGGGGTCAGGTCTTGAAATTTAGCGTTTTACACGTAAAACGCTAAATTTCAAGACCTGACCCCATTCACAAAGGATAAAAATGTCGGAGATGGAACCAACACCGGATGCACGGCAAGCCGTTCTGGAGAAGTACCGCAAGGGTCTTGTCCAAGTCTATACCGGAAACGGCAAGGGGAAAACAACGGCCGCCTTCGGCCAGGCCCTGCGCGCCGTCGGGCAGGGCTTCCGGGTCTGCGTGATCCAGTTCATGAAGGGGAGAAAATACGGCGAATTCCTCGCCGCCGAGCGCTGTCTCCCGAACCTCAGAGTCCACCTCTCCGGCCTTGACAGCTTTGTCATGCGGGACAATCCCGCGCCGCCGGACATCGAGCTCGCAGCACAGGGCCTCGCCCTTGCCCGCGAGACCGTTGCCTCCGGGGACTACGACATGGTCATCCTCGACGAGATCAACGTCGCCGTTGACTTCAAGCTGATCCCGCTTTCCGGGGTGATCGACCTCATCCGGACCCGGCCCCCCACCCTCGACCTCATCCTCACCGGCCGCTACGCCCCGCCGGAGATCATCGAACTGGCCGACACGGTGAGCGAGATCCGGGAAATCAAACACCACTACAACGCCGGAATCAAAGACCGCGCCGGGATCGAATACTAATGGAACTCTCCATCATCGCATCGGGAAGCAACGGCAACTGTTATCTTGTGCAATCGGCAGGGACCTCCGTGTTGTTCGACGCCGGGAAAAGCTACCGGGAAACGGCCGAAAGAATGGCCGCCCTGGGCAAAGAGATCAGGGATTTGGACGGGATCGTCCTCTCCCACGCCCACGGGGATCATTACCAGGGGATCGGACCGATCGCCCGCAGGCTCCACATCCCCGTTTACGTCCGGGAAGATGTTTATGCAGCGTGCCGGCAGAGGATGGGACCCGTCACTCTCCGCCACTTTGACGCCGGCTTCCGGATCAAGGATCTGGAGATCACCCCCGTCGAGACCTCCCATGACGTCATATCCTGCGGATTCGTCGTCGGCCGGTTCGGAATCTTCACGGACACGGGCTGCGTGACCCCCCAGATGAAGGAGGTCATTTCCGACCTGGACGCCGTGCTGCTGGAATCGAACTACGATGAAGAGATGCTGATGAACGGACCCTACCCCCGCCATCTCAAGGAGAGAATCGCATCCGAACGGGGCCACCTGAGCAACGACGATGCAAGCGATTTCATCAGCCGGCACGGGAGCCACCTCTCGCTGGTCTTCCTGGCGCATCTTTCCGAGCATAACAACAGCGCCGAGAAAGTGAAGGATACCTTCGAATCGATCAACGGGGATCGGCGGTATGTGATCTGTTCCCGGATCCATGAAACGGGGAGCTATGCTCTTGACGAAGGGTGATCATCACATATCGATGAAGACCATTGTATACTTGTGAAAGACACAAAAACTGGTCAGCATATTTTCGATTCCGTCAGATTACGCGCAAGCTTACTGACTGGTGGATTGACGGATCGCCGGCGAAGATTGTTTTGCTTTATAAGTTGTGAAAATTTCGATAATCGAATAGCCGTTAAGATAAAAATATTGATCTCTATATAAGGAGGTTTGATATGGATGTTTTTGCAGCAAGTGACGTTGTTGAATTTGCCATCAGAATCGAAGAAAACGGGGCCAATTTTTACCGGTTTGCCGTACAGATCGCCAAGGACGAAAGCATAAAAAATCTCTTTGAACAGTTGGCAAACGCGGAGCTCCACCACAAGAAGACCTTTGAGAAAATCTTTGCAGCGATGGACGTGGCCGCCCCGCCGGAGGGTTACGATGGAGAATACGCTGCCTATATGCATAGCTACGTCGATAACGCGATTATATTCAAGAAAGAAGCTCTGGATCGTGAACTGACAAAAGTCAGTGATTCGGCTTCGGCGCTCGATTTTGCCCTCCAGCGCGAGATGGATTCGATTCTGTACTATCACGAAATCAAGAGACTTGTTCCCGCCCATGAACATGCGACCATCGATAAAATAATCGAGGAAGAGCGAAGACATGTTGCCATGCTGTCGGCAATGAAACAGAAGCCATATGGATGTTGACGGGAAGCATAAAGAGACCCAACAACGATCATATTTTCTACCGGAATCCGGGAGCGTTTTAACCGACGATAGACCGTGACGAGAGGGTCTGTATTTATAACCGTTCCGACGACCACCATATTGAATGCGGATTGAAACGTGCAGGCTCTTAGCGGCTGATCATTTGTGCATGGAAAGGAAAGACAAGCTTTCTGAAAGAGAGCATCCGGCAATTCTGATAGAGATCCAACCTGACAAGCAACTCTGCGTTTGCTGAGTTCCACAAGTTACTCGATACTACCGAAGTCAAATCCCATTCAGCCACAACAGGTTGTGATACAATTGACTTGACATACAAAACGCCTTTCCCGTATCTTTAAATCACGCAAAAGCAAGTTCTCATCAATTCAGGAACGCTGCCCATGTCCGAACTCATTCCATCCGCCACTGTTGTCCTGTTGCGGGATACCCCCAACGGCATGAAAGTGCTGCTGCTGAGGCGCAATTCCGATATCGCCTATGGTGGCAGTTGGGTATTTCCCGGTGGCCGTATCGAACCGCATGAATTCAAAGCCGCCGGTAACGACAGCCTGCATGCAGCAAAGCTGGCTGTCGTACGCGAAACTGGCGAGGAAGCCGGCATCACGTTGACCGAACCAGATCTGGTGTACTTTTCCCACTGGGTCACGCCGGTGATTCGTCCCAAGCGTTTCAGCACCTGGTTTTTTCTCGCCCCTGTGACCGGCAAAGCGGTGCAGATCGACGGCGGTGAAATCCACGATTTCGAATGGCACACACCGGTGAAAGCGCTGGAGGCACTGCGTGAAGGCAAAATAGAATTGCGGCCACCCACGTTCGTCACGCTCACCCAGCTCAAACCCTTTACCGTCGTCGCCGATGCGCTGGCACATTTTTCTGCCCGCGAACCCTTGCTGATCCAGCCCAACGTGGTGAAAACCGCCGACGCCATCGTCTACCTGTACAACGGTGATGCCGGCCATGCCTGCCAGAATCCCGAGCTGCCCGGCCCCCGTCACCGCCTGCTGCAAAAGCCGGCGGGGGATTGGGAATACGTTTTTGAACTCTGACGTGAACCGGAACTGTCTGCCCTGAAATACCTGACCTTGCTGCCCCGACTGGTGGAGAAACTCGATCAGCTGCTGGACCGGTTCAACCCGTTACTGTCGTCACAGGCGAAGCCGGTGGAGATTTTGACCGCGGGCACAACTTCGGGTTGAAACATGCGAAGGTTTGTCGGCTTATTTTATCATCATGTAGCCTACGGAAGCCTTCCTGTAGTCCAAACACGGACTTTTTGCCAGAATGCACATGATTACAAATGGCAATTATGATGTCCTGCTTCACTTTATTTTTTGGTGAACATCAGAATCTCCTTGAAAGATGATAAGGATAAGAGTACCAGTAGACACATAAAGGTAAATTATTAAGTGATTTTATACCCTACGCCATGAGAGTCTGTTATGAGCGGATTTTAAGACCCCATTTCTTACGACAAGAAAAATGGGGTTTTTGTTTGAGGGAGCGGCATGAAAAAATGTTTGAATTGTGGATATGAACGCCAAGAAAAAGACGACCAATATGGGATTATTCCGTCAACGGATTGTCCAAAATGTGGAGCAATATATGAAAAAGTAGAAAAGTATTTGGGAGAAAAAGAACGTCAGGAAAAAGAGCGAAAAGAACAAGAAGAAAGAGAAATAGAAGCTCAACGAGAAAGATATCGTAAGCATCTTGAGGAAAGCGAACGGAAAGGAAGAGAGGAAAGAGTAGAAATACAAGCGCAACAGGAAAAATATCGTAAGGATCTTAAGGAGAGAGAGAAGGAAACGCAGCAACAACAACCTGCGATAGAAAACATTGGATGGTTCAAGAAAAAAATAATCGAAGCTACGACGAAAAGAATTATCCAGAAAATCTCTAAACAAGTACATTTAACGTTTCAACTAAACCCTCTTTTATCATTGGGGGAGGTTCTCATTGAGATCAATAATAAAAGAGGGGTATATCTTCCAGATGAAGAAAACATGATAACCGATTTGTACAGTTTATTTTCAGCAATGGTCTACAAGGCTTATCTTTATGAGCGTTCCCATGACCCTGAAGCATTAAGCAAGTACAATTTAGAACTTGTTATGAAAATTACGTATGACTACATGCATATGATGATGCAAAATTCGGGATTGCCGCTCCCTGTCTCCGAGATCGGAGAGATTAGAGAGACGGGGAGAGATGGTGGTTTCATCGCCTATAACAATTGGACGGTGCTGGATACGCGGACGAACCTGATGTGGGCAGCAAAAGACAATAGGGCGGATATTGTCTGGCTAGGTGCCAAGATCTATTGCGAGGATTATAAGGGGGGAGGATACACAGACTGGCGGATGCCGACTCAAGACGAGCTGGCGGGATTGTTTGATGCGTGCCAATCCCGCCCGGTAGCATGCATCCGAAGCTGGAGTATTCATGTCGTAACGGAGTTGATTGATATCACCGGTTGCTCTCTTTGGGCTTCCGAGACACGTGATTCCGAGGCTGCTTACTTCTCCTACGTATTTGATGGCGGTCCTGACTGGGATCACCGGTCATCCGAATGCTATTCCCGGGCGCTACCGGTGCGTTCTGGCAAATAGGTTATTGCAAAGAGCCCTGAAGATACCCGTGGGGCGTGGAGTTATCAGAAAACTTTAGAATAACTTTTTAGGATGGTGACACAAAGGAATCATGATGGCAAAGCAAGGCATTTCGGACGCCTTTGCACGTTATGGTGCGAGGCTCAAGAACGTTAACTGGTCTGTGAGCGCCGAAGCACCGGATGGATCACTGGTTGTCAGCCTATGGCAGCACCATTTTGCAAAGGATCCCGACGGCGCCTTGGTGTGCCGGGATTCGTTCTCCCGTTGGTCGGGGCCAGGGAACAGCGAGTTCCGCGCGCGCGTATCGGCAGCTTTCGCAAGCAGGCAGCGAGTGCGATTAGTGATTGTGAAAACGCCCAACGCATCCGCCGTTCAGGCAGGTGCAGATGCGAGCAAAATCAAAAAGAACTTCTTCGTTCGTGAGGACTTAATCGGCGAGGTCGTCGCAATTGACGGTGACATCTACAAGTTCCGGTTCGTCCTGGCCTAACCCGGCGTTCAACCGGACGTCCCACAAGCGGACCGCCGGTTAACTGGTTGCGTTATCTTTGAAATTGGGCAATATTATGAAAAAACATTCATCGGACCAAGAACATAAAATTTTGAGAATGTTAGATGATTTTGCACAATCCGAAGGACTATCAATCAAAGACGAAATAGCTTCTAATAAATTCATCGATCGCCTTTCGTTGATAGTTCAAAAACAGCGAAAGGATCCTATTCGTATTCATGGATACCGCATTGAATCGATGTTTGCTCACATTGCCGCAGCGCTCGGTAAATCTCAGATTATTACAGAGGAGGATTCAGGAGTATTTTTAGCTCTGAGGAAGATATTCGACGCCCAGATTTCCGACTTGTTACCAATGAAGGTTTTCAACTATTAATTGAGGTTAAGAATTTCCACCAAAAAGAACCGATGGATCCATTTAAATTAAAATCTACATACCTCCTAGGTCTAATTAAATACGCAGATGTGTTTAAAATACCATTAAAAGTAGCCATTTATTGGTCTGTTTGGAAACTCTGGACTTTGGTTGATGCCTCTCACTTTGATGAGAATTCTGATTATTACATTACCATGCCTGAGGCGATGAAGAGGAACGAGATGAATTTATTAGGTGATCATATGGTTGCTACGGTTCCTCCATTATCTCTTAGGCTTTATGCAGATACAAATAAGCCTCGGTCGATCGAAGCAGACGGTCAAGTGCACTTTACAATTGGAAAAGCTTCATTATTTGCGAATGGGGAAGAAATCACTGATGATTTCGAAAAAAAGCTTACATGGTTTTTCATGTTGCATGGAAAATGGAATGAGGTCAATCAGCCAGCAGAGATTAAAAACGGCCTCTTAGAATATACAGAGTTTAGTGTATCACCTGAACAATATGACAAGAAGCAGGGTTTTGCAATGCTCGGCTTCCTCAGTGAATTGATCACATCTAGATATAATTTATTGACGTCACGGGAAGGTGAGATATTACAGTTGGCACCAAAGCAACAGCCTGATAATTTATGCATTCTTATCCCAAACGATTATAAAGGTCAAGTTTTACGCCTATGGCGGTTTCATGTTAAACCAAATTATGAAGATTTAACAACCAACGGAAGATAACAAATCAATCCAGTGGATGCGGTAAACCGCCCCGCTGATCACTCCATTCAGCATTTCTATCGATAATCTTCGGTACTTCCAATCATTGCCTGCCATTCGTTTGTAGGTGACAGCGATAAGCAGCACGGTTCAGATTTTCCTTAATATTATCTGATCAATGCGGAGTGAAAGCTACTATAAAAGCTCAGATCTCAAGATAATTGACTATAATAAACCAATTGATGCCCTTTCAGTAGAATCGGGCGTACTGATAGGATGAGAGTGTCATTGCTTGTTGCCATCGGGCTTTGGTCTCATCCTTTTTCACGAACATACGCATCACCCGGATGAACCCAAAAGTGGTCGGGGCTCTAAAATCAGGACTCTCCCCTTCTGTTCAAAATAGGTCTTGAGCTTTTCCGTCTCGGTTCTTTCCCGTTCGGTCAGCGTTCCTCCTCCCAACCTTTTGCCCCAGTAGCCGTTGGCAATGACCGTTGCGGCCCGGTCCAGCCATCGGGCCAGATTTTCCGTCGTTCCCGCCTGGAGGTAGATGCTGACGTCGTTGACCAGCAGGATGTCCCGCGACTGCAAATCGAGCTTGCGGAAGAGCCCTTCGCTGAGCCGCCGATTTTGCCAAGCCTTTTCCATGGCCTCTTCTTCCGTCTTCGAACTCAGGCGGGGCGGCGCAAAATGGCCGCCCAGATAGAGAATGTCGCGCCCCTCCGGCGGCATCAATTTCCCGCCGACGCCAATGAGCCCCTTCTCTTTTGCCAGTTCTTCCGGGATATCCGGCGCCATATCCATAATCGCGATCCGCCCTCCGAGATCTCGACGGCACAGCGTTTCCAATACCTTCCCTGTCAGCGTGGTCTTTCCGGTATTGACATCGCCCAGGATCAGGGTTTTCCGGCTGAGATAGTCCTCAAGATGAATTTCCGGCATATTCTCAAACACCCCTTCGGCCCTTAAAGGTCTCGGGCAGCAATAAAAGCATCGCGGCGCCAAGGATATAGATCACACAGGTGACGGCAAGACCCGTCTGCAGTCCCTGGCTTTTGCCGATATAACCGATTGTGAAAGGCGCAAGCACGGCCCCGACGCGACCCATGTTCCAGCAAAAGCCGCCGGCATAGGCGCGGACCCGCTCCGGGAAGAGCTCTGCATAGTACGCCCCCAGCACACCGCCGGAACCGCAGAGGCCGAAACCGACCACAATCCCCCACCAGAACAGGAACATGGGATGGCGGACCACGATATAGACCGCAACCGCCGCTGCGACGGTGACAAAGGCGGCAATCATGGCCCGGCGGCGACCGATCCGGTCCGAGAGCATGCCGAAGAACTGAAAGCCGAGAAACATTCCGAGGTACATGACGAAAGAAAACCCCGCCATGGTCGTCAGGCTCAATCCCCTCTCCTTCGTCAAAAAGGTCGGAATCCAGAAGGCCGCACCCCAGTAGCCCGCCAGATTGACAACACTCACCAGTGTCGCGAGAAATGTGGTTTTGGCCAGGCCGCCTTCAAAAATAGCCCCGATGCCGATCCTGGATTTCCCATGATGGCCGTCGGCCGATACCGATCGCTCCGGATCGGGAGGCACCAGACGCATGACCAGCAGCGCGGCGGGAATGGAAATGGTTCCGGCGACAAACAGCCATTGCCATTCGACATGGAGGACCATCCGCCCGACCAGGGAGGCCACGACGGCGCCGATCGCAAAACTGCTGAAAACAAACGACGCGGCGCGTCCGCGGTATTCCGGCGACCAGTGCTCGGCAATCAGCGCGGCACAGGGTCCCCATATCCCTCCGATTGCAATCCCCGTGATGAATCTAAGGACCAGCCAATGGGTCCAGGAATTCATGAAATAGACAACCCCCATGCCGATCCCGAGCCAGACCAGGGCCAGCAGGAGGGCGAAACGCCGGCCGTAATTCTCGGCGATGAGCCCGAACAGCACGCTTCCGGCCATGGCGCCCAGCATCGTGGCGGATCCCAGCAGCCCGCCTTCGGGAAGGGTAATATTCAAGACCTTGAGCAGAACCGGCATCGCGATGGCCAGAACCATCAAATCGTAGCTGTCAAAAAGATAGGTCACAAACGCGGCCCACAATACAGGCCAGCGGTATCGGGTTCCATTCATGCCATGGCCCCTTTCAGCAGGGATAAAAGCTGCCGGGCCGCTTCCCGGATGTCCGTCTGATCCATGATGGCGGAGACCACAGCCACACCATCCACCCCCGTTTCCATGACCGGCGTTGCATTCTCCGCGTTGATGCCGCCGATCGCCACAACCGGGATATGGACAGCCGATTTTATCCCTCTGAGCTCTTCAAGGCCGACCTTCTCCGTTCCCCGTTTCGTGGCGGTCGGAAAGAGGGCGCCCACCCCCAGATAATCCGCGCCCTGCGCCTGAAACAACAGCGCCTCATCCAGCGAGGCGGCGGAAGCGCCGACGATCTTGCCGGCCCCCAGCAATTTGCGGGCAAGCGGAACGGACAGATCTTCCGGGCCGACATGGACACCGTCGGCGTCGACGGCGAGCGCAATGTCGATCCGGTCATTGATGATCAGCGGGATGCCATGCCGATCGGTGACCTCTTTCACCCTTTGCGCGAGTTCGAGATATTCTTTGGAGGATATCTCCTTCTCACGAAGCTGAACGAGGGTCACACCGCCGTGAATGGCCTCTGCGACGCTATCCCAGAGGGTCCTTTCGCCGAGCCAGCGGCGATCCGTCACGAGGTAAAGGGTATAATCAATGGTTTTCCTGATCATATTTATTTCCTCAGAAGATTCCGCCCAGGATGTATCCCGCTGCAACAAGCGCCTGGGTCAGCAATACCAGTTGGACGTTCTTCATCATGACCGGCAGGAAGATTTCCATCTCGTCATACTGGAACGACCCTTTGATCACCTGGACGGCAATGGGCAGCGTCAGCAGGGCCAGAAGCGTAAATACGGGCATGGTTTGCAGCATCACCGCCCCGACGATCCAGAGATAGACCAGCAGGACAAACAGGGAGAAAACGACGGCCGCCCTCTTTTTGCCGAAAGAGATCGGCAGCGTCCGCCTTTTGACCGTGATATCCGCCTCGACATCCGGGAACTCGTTGAGCAGAAGCAGATTGTGCACCAGGAAATAGGACGGCATCGAGGCGATCAAGGCGGTCAGCGAATATTGCCCGGTATGGACAAAATAGGCGCCCATCACGGGCAGGATGCCCAGGCCCAGACCCGGTGACCACTCGGGATAGCCCAGCTTCAGAATGAAAGGGGTGTACAGAACGATCAGGAGCATGGATAGCACCAGCAGCGGCACGAGCATCCACCCCTTCGCCAGCGTGAAAAAGACGCCGATCGGAATGATGAAGACGAAGCAGGCGATACCGAGCCACAGGGCCTCATGCAGCGTCAGCAGGCCGCTGGGGATGGCGCCGCTCCCCCCGCTGAACGGCGTCCGGCGGGTTTTGTAATCCAGACCGCTCCGGCAGTCAAAATACTCGTTGAAAATGTTGACCGCCGCATGGGCGACCAGCAACCCGAAGGTCGCCAGGAACGCGTACCCCATGTCAAAGGGCGATCCGAACCGTCTCGATTCGTACCAGGCCACAGCCGCCCCGAGAATCCCCAGGATCAAAGCCAGGATCAGAAAGGGAACGCGAATGACCGTGACGATACCTTTTAATTTCATCAGACCTCCTGTCCGCCGCCCCGTTGAGCCCAAGCCGGCTCTTCCCTTGCGATCACGTCCGGGCATATCTTTCCCCGCTGACGGAGCGGTCCATAACGGTCTTTCTTCAGCCGGCGGAGTTTCCGTCCAGGAATCGGTTGTATGTCTTGATGGCGCACAACTCGCCGCACATGGTGCAGACATCCCGGTCCTTGTCCTCGGTCATGCAGCGGACCCTTCTGGCCTTCACCGGATCGATGGCCAGACGGAACATCGTCTCCCAGTCGAAGCGTCTCCTGGCCAGGGACATGTTTTCGTTTCTCTTCCACGCCCCGGCGACCCCCTTCTCCAGATCCCCGAGGGGCGCCGCGATGCACGATGCGATTACCCCTTCGCGTACGTCCTGAACGGTGGGAAGCCCCAGATGCTCGGCCGGCGTCACATAGCAGAGAAAATCGGCCCCGGCCCCGGCCGCGATTGCCCCGCCGATCGCACCGACGATGTGGTCATAGCCCGGGGCGATGTCGGTCGGCAGCGGTCCCAGCACGTAATAGGGTGCGTCGTTGCAGAGACGCTTCTGGAGCCTCATATCCGCGGCGATTCGGTTCAGCGGGACGTGGCCCGGTCCCTCCACCATGACCTGAACCCCCGCCTTCCGGGATCGGTCAACCAGTTCCCCCAGCACGATCAGCTCGGCGAGCTGCGCGCGGTCTTCCGCATCGCAGATCGTCCCCGGCCGCAACCCGTCGCCCAGGGAGAGGGTAACATCGTACTCCCGGGCGATCGCAAGCAGACGGTCGAAATGTTCGTAGAGCGGATTTTCCCGCCCGTGCAGCTTCATCCATTCCGCCATCAGGCTTCCGCCGCGGGAAACCATCCCCATGATCCGGTCTCCCTTCTCGAGCACCGCCAGGGTTCGGGTATTGATGCCGCAGTGGAGGGTCATGAAATCGACGCCCATCCGGGCCTCGTGTTCAATATCCGCAAAGATGGCATCCTCGGTGAGATCCCCGCAGGTCCGGTCTTCGGCGAACAGACGGCTGATGGAACGATAGATGGGCACTGTGCCGATCATGACGGAGGAATGTTCGATCATCCCGGCAAGAATGGCATCGATGTCCCCTCCCGTGGAGAGGTCCATGACGGCGTCCGCCCCGGCCTCGATGGCCGTGCGCAATTTTTCGATCTCCTCCGGGAGGCTCGCATGGCTTGCCGAGGTCCCGATGTTGGCGTTGATTTTGGTCGAGAGCCCGAGGCCGATCGCCCTGGCCTCAAAGGTGCGCAACCGGTTTTTCGGGATCACCACGGAGCCTGCCGCCAGTTTCCGGCTGATTTCCTCCGGCTCCACGCCCTCATGTTTGGCCGCTTGAACCATTTCCGGCGTTATTCCCCCCGCTTTGGCCGTATCCAGTTGTGTCATCTCATCCATCTCCTTTCCAAATGCATAAAGGCCGCCTCCCTTGGGGAAGCGGCCTTTATGCGCGTTGCACATTCGGCTCATTTCCCTACGCAGGCATTACCCTGATCAGGTCGGTAAAGGGTCACCGGAAATCCGGCATCTCAGTCCCTTAAGGACACCCCTAACGAGCGGCAAAATTATGCGATACAGATTTTCTTTTGTCAAGGGAATGTTGGGGATGTGAATGTTGGGGATGTTGGGAATGTTGGTTGAATGTTGGTTGACAGAATTGCCTCAAATAAAATGTTACCTAAGGAGGGCTTGAAAAAGGATCGTTGACTCATAATTCGATGTTACCGAATATCGGCTTCCCAAAGGAGGGATAATTATGAGTTGGATTAATTCTGCTTGATAATTTCATAAAAACTATCCGTTTTGGGGAAGCTAATCCCAGATCACCTCGATGGGATTGATCTGTCCCTCGGTGATGGCCGTCACCGCGCTCCAATACTGGGCTCCTCCCTCATCCACCCTGAACTTGTAAGAACGGTTGGGAAGCAGAAACTCCACCTTGCCTTCGGCATTCGTCGTGCCATTCAAACCGAGATAAGAACCGCCGCTGCTGAAGAGATAGACAGTTACACCGGATACCGGGTTGCCGCTCTTCCTCGCTATGATCTGTGCCACCCCATGTGGTATGCTCACCGTGGCATTCTGGAACTGGAACGGGTCGGACCAAAACTGGGAACCCAGGTAGTCCGCCCTCACTTTATAGCCCTTATTCGGCAAGCTGAATGTCGCTTGACCGCTGCTGTTCGTTACCTGCGTTTTGCCCAGATAGCTCCCCGACGGTGTAAAGAGATAGACATTCACCCCTGTAACAGGTTGCGTTCCCTGGTAGACTCTTTCCGTCGTGATCGTGATCGCCTGGTGCGGAATCGAGAGTGTGCCTGAAAGGGCGTCAGGTACATTGAAGACGTCACTCCAGAACGGGTACCCAAGATAATCTACACGGAACTTATAGCTTCCGGTTGACAGATTGAACAATGCTTGGCCATTTGTATTGCTGTCATAATACATACCCAGATAGGATCCACTGGGAGTGAACACATATGCTCGAACCCCCACCAGCGGCTCCGAACCCTTGTCAATCGCCAGGGTGAATTGGCCGCCCCCCATGCTGAGCTCGACCGGATTCACCATATCCTGGTTAATTCCGGCCGTTGTCCAGTACTGACCACCTTGATAGTCCGCACGGAACTTATACGTGCCGGCCGACAGCCTGAAATCTACAATACCCGAGGCATTGCTTGTTCCCGAGAGGCCAAGGTAAGACCCGGCGGAGCTGTAGACGTAAACCGGAACACCCTGGATATCTTGACCTGCCATGGTGATATGGATGTGAGCGGTAGCCTCCGGAATGAGGACCGTCTTGTCCTCCCAGGTGAAGAGATCCGACCAGAACTGTTGGCCTAAATAGTCCGCGCGCACTTTGTAGGGCTGTTGGGGCAGATTGAAGGTTGCTTGGCCGTTTCCATCGGTTGTGGCAGATACCGACAGATACGGCCCAGAAGGACTATAGAGATATACCGGGACACCCGGCTTGGGAAGCACACTGCCCGATAGAGATCCCATCACCGTGACCGTAACGCTCTGATGGGCGATGGTCTTCGTAAGGCTCATCGTTTCCGGCACTGTCACAATGTCCGTCCAGAACTGAGAACCGAGGTAATCAATCCGGAACTTGTAACTGCCGTCAGCGAGACTATAGGACACCTGGCCGTTGCCGCCCGTTGTCCTCGATAAACCGAGGTATGAACCCGCCGCGCTGAATACATAGCAATTGGCGCCGCTCAGCGGGCCGGATTCGCCCTTGAGTACCGTCAAGGTGAATGATCCGCCACCCGTGTTGATGGTTATCGGCTTGAGCTGATCGGCAACAAGCGCCTCTTCAGAGCTCCAATACTGGTTCCCCAGGTAATCGGCCCGGAATTTGTATGCAGTCGCGGGTAGACGGAAGGTCACCTTGCCGGAAGTATCCGTCGTCCCGGTGATTCCAAGGTATGTAGCCGATGGGGTAAAGACATAGACATTTACCCCGCTGATGGCCTGACCGCCTTGGGTAACCGTGATCTCCGCATCGGCCATGGGAATATTCACCACCGTATCCTGGGCGTTGAATACCGGAGAGAAGTACTGCCAACCCATGTGGTCTGCCCGCACCTTGTAATTATCATCGGGCAATGAGAAGCTCACACGCCCGTCACTGCCTGTCATTTGAGTCAGGCCCAGGTAAGAATTCGAAGTTGAAAAGAGATAGACGGGGACACCCGAAAGAGGCGCGGTGATTCCCTGAAAGACATTGTTGACGGTGATGTTAATCGTATGGTGAGGTATCGTCAAATCTATGTTGGTTGCCGCAGTGACCTGGACCGTGTTGCTCCAGAACGAGTAACCCAAATGGTCGGCGCGGACCTTGTAGTTTCCAGGCGACACATTAAACACGGCAGCGCCGGCCGAGTCGGTCGTCTGCGTCATCCCCAGATAGCTTCCGCTTTCATTGAACAGGTAGGTTTTGATCCCCTGCATAGTGCTCTCGCTACTCTTGCGAACCGTAACCTGTAACGGGACTTTACTGGTTGTGATGGTTGTCTGCTTCTGGGTCCGGTTGCCGACTGCGTCATAGGAATATTCGACTTTCGTTCCGTTGTCGTATTCAACCCGGATCAGCCGGCTTAAATCATCGTAATAGTACGTAGCCGTTCCGGCAAAAGAGGAGACAGCGGGGATAGAGAGAAGAATGGCGACGAAAGCAACAAACGCGATAGTGAAGGGGGACCGCAACAACCCTTGAGGAGCTTGTTGTTCTCTTGTCTTCATATCCCTCCCTCCTCAAATGGGAATAGATTTTTCCCCGAATTCGGTGGCCGGTCTGGGCCACGAATACCCCTAAATTTACTTGATTCTTAAACTTTTTTAAGGTAATCTTAAATAATTCTCGGACCATCAACCCCTAAAATAAATCTCCTTGCCCTTTTGGATGTCTCCTTTTCGAAACTATTCTGCTAAAAGGAACGTCTGCGTGCTCAGGCGGGAACCCCCGAAAGAGTCTTCCGCAAACCGCCGCAACAATTCCCCCCCGACCTACAAATGTCCACCGATAGCAAGATCGAAATTTACCATTACTACAAACGAAATGAATCCAAATATTGTAGTCATTAAAAAACAGAGAAGAATAATCAATAAAAATCGCAAATATTTATTTTTTACGTTTGTAAATACATCTTTGCTTAAATACACTGAAGTTAAGAAATAGATCAGAAGAAAAATTTTTAATATGTATTTGATGATGAAAGCTATTTCTAGTTTTTCAGCAGCAAAAATAACTATCAACGATATGGATAGCCATAAAAATGCATTTTTTATGTTCGCATATATGATATTATTCATAAATGGTCACATTATCTATTAATCATTTCTTCTATTTACAAGGATCGCACGGTGGCCCAGTTCGACCTCCCGGCGCACCAGGATTTTTCAGCCCACCGCCTACTATACAATCATCTGCAGCCCCATGACAATCATTTGCTACCGGAAACCATAAGCCATTATCAGCAGTATCTTTGCAGCATTTCATAATACTATCTTCTTTGCCACCGCTGCCCACTACAATTCTACAGCTATCACCATTAGGCCCATTTTCTTTGCATTTCTTTGTTGACCCCGTACCGCAGCATGAACTATTTCTATCATTCCACAAATACGCATGGTTGCCCGCACTCCATGATGCTTTTCTGTTACATATCCATATTTCTAAGCCTTCGGGATCTGTTGCATTCACTGGATTATTTCCTACATACGCATAAAGATTAACATCCCCTCCGGCAAATGAGATCGGATCTTTTGTTAAAAATCGTCCTGCTTTCGGATCATAATACCTTGCCCTGTAGAAGTAGAGCCCTGTCTCGGGGTCATACTCACGCGCGGTGTAGGTGTAGGGCTGAGCAACTGCCGGTGTGCCGCTCAGAATGTTCCCGAAGGCATCGTATTGGTAGCTCTGCACCACGGCACCGGTGTTGTTCGTCAGGGCGATGATCGAACCCAAGCTATCGGCATGGTAGTAATACATCTGACCGTTCTTTTCCATGGCCAGCGGTTCATCGATGCCGGGACCGTGAAGGTATCTTGCGGTGACGGTTCCCGCGTGACTGTACTCCAGCAGAATATCCTCCTGGTCATAGAGGTAGCGGGTAATCGTCCCGTTGACGTTCTTCTCGATCCGCCGGCCCAGAGGATCGTAGCTGTAGGCGATTGTTTGGCCGCCGTCGGTCACCACCTGAATGAGCTGGTTCTCATCGTCGTAGACATAGGCCGTGTTGCCACCTGTCGTTATCTTCAGGACACGGTTTCCGTTTGCATCATAGCAGTAAGTTGTCGTGTTGATACTCAACAACTCGTTGGCCGTGCTGTGGGTCATCGTTTCGGTTCCGGCCGATTCAGTACCGGACGCGGCTGTGTCCGTCCGGGTGAGGCGGTTGTTCACCGCATCGTAGGTGTGGTTGATCTCGGCCAGCACCGTCGCGCCGGGGCCGGTGTGCCTGATCTGCGTGAGGTTGCCGTTGTTGTCATAGGTATAGGCCACCGCCGTTCCGTTGGGGAAAGAAAGGCCCGTCCGCCTACTGGCTGCGTCATACCCCAGTGTGAAGGTCCGGCCTTCGGAGGCAACCGTGGCAGGTCTACCCACCGAATCGTACGTATAAGCTATGGTCTTGTTCTCCGGCGTCACCACCGTGGTTCTTTTACCCCCCGCGCTGTACTGGTACTGAATCGTTTTTGAATTGGTGTCCGTTACCTGGGTCAGGCGGTTGTTCGTGTCATAGGTAAAGTTGTAGGCGATGGCTGAGTTCCCGGCATAGGTCATATTGCCGTTCGCATCATACTGGTACTGGACAACGCTGCCTCCGGGATACTGTTTTTGGATCAGGCGGTCGGCCGCATCGTAGGTATAGGTAATCGTCCTGCCGTCTGGCTTGGTCCGGGTGATGAGATTTCCCCTGGCGTCATAGGTGGAAAAGATCTCCTGCCCCTTGGGGTCCGTCTCCTTGACCATCCGGCCGGCAAGGTCGTAACTATATCCGGTCACATGGTTCAGCGTGTCGGTCAGGGAAGTCAGCTTTTCCGCGCCGCCGCACCCGCTCCCGCACCCCGTCGGTCCATAGTTCATCTGCGTTATGTGGTTCAGGGCGTCGGTGATCCTGGTGCGTTGACCCCGGTAGTTGTACTCGTAACCGGTCGGTTTGTTGTTCGCGTCAGTCGTTGTCAGCACATTGCCCTGATAATCGTAGGTGAAATGTGTGATATGGCCCAGGGGATCGATGGCCTGAGTCATCTGGTTGAGGGCGTTGAAGGTATATGTGGTCGTATGGTTCAGCGGATCGGTCATCGTGAGCCGGTTCCCTATGGTGTCGTAGGTGAAGGTCGTCGTATGCCCCTGGGGGTCGGTAATACTGGTGAGGTTGTTCTGGGTGTCGTAGGTCAGCACTGTAGTCCGGTTATCGGCATCGGTAATTGTTGTTATGTTGCCTTTCGTGTTGTACTGGTGCGTGGTGGTCCCCACCGGTTCTGTTGTAGAGGTAAGATTTCCATATGTGTCGTAGCCGTATGTGGTCACGCCTCCCCGGGAATCCGTGCGACTCGCGATCAGGTTCAGGGCGTTATAGGTATATGAGGTCGTATGGTTCAGTGGATCGGTCACGGATATGACGTTTCTGTTACCGTCGTATGTGTAACGTGTGATGCCGCCACTGGGGTCGGTGACGGAGACCAGGTTCCGCTTCAGGTCATAGCGATAGCGAGTGATGTTGCCCAGCGGGTCGGTTTTTTGGGTTTTGACGGCAAAGGTCGGGTCGTATTGGTAGGTCCAGATGCCGCCGTCCTTTTCGGTAAGGGCGGTTGTCCCCGTCTGGGTGTAGGTCATGGTTCGGGCTTTACTTTCGGGATCGGTGGATGTGAGAAGACGACCGGAGGTGTCGTACGTATAGGTTACGGTACGGCTTGCAGGATCGATCTTAGTCAGCATCCTCCCGGCGGTGTTATAAGTGTAATGCCAGACGTTGCCCAGAGGATCGGTAATGGAGCTAAGAAGGCCGCCGGTATAGGCCAGATTATAGGTTCTGCCGGCAGGATCGGAGATCGAGGTGATCAGGCCGCCTGTTGTCGCGATGGTTGTTGTCCTGCCGGACGGGGTGGTGATGCTGGCAAGGTTATTCCCGCTGTATGTCAACGTGGTCGTATTGCCGTTTCGGTCTGAGATCGAGACGAGTCTACCCGCCGAACTGAAATGATGGATCAACCCGTCCTTGAAAGTCCGGGTGTATGAGGTGTCCGAATTTTTGACGATCCGCGAGGTGTCGCCACTGATGGCTTCCGGATAATAGATGCCGCTGGACAATCTGAAGTATATGATATTGCCGTCGTGGGCTTTGAGCTTAAGAGTGCTGTTGTCGCTCAGGGGCGTCAGGTTCACGTTGTAGTTGTGCGTCCACTTTTTGCCCACGGGGCCGCTGTAGGGGTCGATGCTGTTGTAGGATAGTGTGAGCCCCGCCGCTTCCTGTGAAAAGAAAAGATTGCCGCTCGTGAGGTTGGCTGCGGATTCTGAAACGACATTCGGGTTACTGGAGGAGCAATCTCCATTGCCGCCGTTGCCGTTACCGCCGTTACCGCCATTACCGTTACCGTTGCCGCCGTTACCGTTCCCGTTGCCACCATTACCGTTACCGCCGTTGCCACCCATGGATCCTGGACCTGGAGCACCTGTTCCAGGAAGAGATGTAGGACAGCATCCTGCTGCTTTTTGCGCAGGACTTCTTACATCCAGGGGAGGCAGTGGCCCTGTTTCATTTTGTCCACACCAGCCGTTGCCGTAGGGATCGCACCCATTATATGCAATAGACCAGCACCCAACCCTATTGCCAGATCCATAAATTGATCCGTCACATAAATGATAGGTTGTACAGTCAGCTGCCCAGTTATAAGGCTGGAATGAAGGTGCCGTTTTCCCACATATTAGCTGTCCGCCACCAGGAATGCTGGCAGAGCAACCGCCATGGTTTTTATAATATGCAGCTTCCATGGCTGCGGGATTGTTGACCGCGATTGTGATCACAGCAATCTCGCCACAGGCATCCATGCACGCGATCGACGCGTTTCCCTGGCAATCCGGATTTTGAGAAGGAGCGGTATAGATTACAGAAGTTCCAGACGAGTCCGAAAGGGACCCGCCGCCGCTCACGATGGACCAGCCGTACGGGCCGCCGCAGTCACCGGAAACCGTCATGGTCTGTGTCCCGCCGACGGACATCTGCGTTGAACCACAGCTTATGACCGGGGAGGCGTGGGCGGCATCTGTTGAAAGCAAGCAGGGAAGGGTTGTCAAAAGGCTGAGGATTACAGCTGACAAAGCCAAGCGCAGTCTTCTGCTTCCTATCATCTTTCCACCTCCTGTGCAAAGAGGAAATAGGACAACTTCTATTATTGAACCGGATCGATTTCTCTACAGGAAGATTGGCGGGTTAATGTCCCCGCCTGTATTGGATTTCCGTGGAATATACAGTGAGTTAAAGAAGCGGCTTATCCGGCCCATTGCTTTGTCGATGGATGTATTATGGTATAACTTTTAAGATATATGAGATCCTCTTGTCAAGGATTTTTGTCAACAGAATGTTGAAAGGGGGAATCCGCGGCCTCATCCCCGTCCAATAAAGGGCATCTTGGTCGCCATGATCGTCATGAACTGCACGTTGACATCGATCGGCAGGCTCGCCATGTGAACGACGGCATCGGCGACATGCTGCACGTCGATCATTGCCTCGGGCGCCCTTTCGCCGTTCGCCTGCTTCACGCCCGTGGCCATACGCGCCGAAAGTTCGGTCAACGCGTTGCCGACGTCGATCTGGCCGCAGGCGATGTCGTACTTCCTGCCGTCGAGCGAGATGCTCCTGGTCAGCCCGGTGACCCCGTGCTTGGTCGCGGTGTAGGGCGCGGAGTCCGGCCGCGGCACGTGGGCCGAGACCGACCCGGTGTTGATGATGCGCCCGCCGTGCGGCTCCTGGCTTTTCATTATCCGGAAGGCCTCCTGCGCACAGAGGAACATGCCCGTGAGGTTCGTGTCCACCACCGCTTTCCATTGTTCATAGGTGAGATCCTCGAACGGGATCCCGGGGGCATTGACGCCGGCATTGTTGAACAACAGATCGACGCGTCCGAATGCCTCTTTCGTTTTTTGAAACAGCATCCGCACCGATTCGGGATTGCCGACGTCGGCGGGAATGGCCAGCGCACTCGGCCCCGCGCCTGACTCCGCCACCGCTTTTACCAGGAGCTCCGCGCGGCGTCCGACCAGCACAACCCGGTAGCCCTCCTTCAACAGTGCAAGCGCCGCTGCCTTGCCAATTCCGGACCCCGCGCCGGTGACAACGGCGACCTTCTCGTGTGAACTCATGATTCCTCCTTACGATTTCCGGATAACAACCCGGTTTTGAGAACCGGGAACCTACGATATGCGACCTTTAGAGTCAAAGAAATCATGACGGGAAAACTCCTCCTCTCCATAGGTCGTTTTTTTGGCCATCAGATCCTGTTTGACAAGCGAGTCCGGTTCGGGCTCGGACACCTCCTTGACCCTGCGCCAGATCTCATCCTCCAGGTCGAAGTCGCCCGAAGCCAGGATCTCCTCCAGTTGGGGCAGGCTCGTCACCCCGAAGATGACCGCCGTAACCCGCCGGTCATGGAGCAGCCAGGAAAGGGCCAGGCGCATGGGATTCATGCCGCAGTCGTCGGCGATCTTCAGGATCTCCTCGGTCACCGACAAGGTTCGGTCGCTCCAGAACCGGGACCCGTCGACATTGATCCGCTTATAGATTCTCGTCCCTTTTTTCGGGCGGGCGCTACCGCGGTACTTCCCGGTCAGCAGTCCCCCCGCCAGGGGGCTCCAGCAATTGAACCCCATGCCCTGGTCTGCAAGGGCGGGCAGAAGTTCATGCTCGAACATACGGTCAAGAAGATTGTAAGGGTACTGGCCGCAGGCAAACCGCTCCAGGTTCATCTTGTCGCTGATCCAGCTGGCCTTTAGCACCTGCCATCCCCAAAAATTGCTGCACCCTATATAGCGAACCTTCCCCTGCCGGACCAGATCGTCCAGGGTCCGCATCGTCTCCTCCAGCGGTGCAAACGGATCGGGACCATGCACGGTGTAGATGTCGATGTAGTCGGTTTGCAGCCGCCTCAGGCTGTTCTCGCAGGCTGCCAGGATATGCTTGCGGCCGAGGCCCTTGTCGTTGGGCCCATCCCCCATCCGGAAGAGGCATTTGGAGCCCAATACCACATCATCCCGGCTGCGTCCCTTGAGCGCCTTGCCGACAATCTCTTCGGAGATCCCCTTGCTGTAGATGTCCGCCGAGTCGATAAAATTTCCCCCTGCATCCAGGAACCGACGGATGATCTTGACCGAAGTCCCGGCGTCGCAGCCCCAGCCATCGGCGCCAAGGGTCAGGGTGCCCAAGGAGAGTCTTGAAACCAGCAGGCCCGTCTTTCCCAAATATCTGTATTTCATATGATCTTTACCCCTCTCCTCTTTCCTTCAGGGCCTGTTTTAATTTCTCCATCCAATCCTCCCGGGGCGGACAGAAGACATCGATCCCCTTGAAGCCCGTCTTCGTCACGCCACTGTGCATCACATTGGGCGGATGAATACAGATGTCGCCCGCCTTCATCAGAAATTTTTCCTCTCCGCAGACATGATCCTCCTCCCCTTCCAGGATGATCAGGATCTGTTCCGCCGGGTGGCTGTGCAAAGGAAAGACACAGCCCGGTGGGTTTTCTATAAAGCTGATCAAGGTATTCTGACCCGCTACCATGTGGCTTTTCGATTTTTCCGTCAACATCACGACGGGCAGCTCCTCAATGCGATGAAAATACTTTGCCTTCTTATCAGCCATTTTTGTTCTCCTCTCCGTTGGATTTTGTAAAATGGAAAATCTACTAAAGCCCCAGCTTCGCCATCTGTTCCGCCTCCTGTTTCATTGCCTGATTCTGCCGTCGCACAGCCACAACGGTCGTGAAGACTGCAAGGGCGAGGATGACGACGGTGATCGGCCGTGTGAAAAAGATCATAAAGTCCCCCTGGGACATGGACAGGGAGCGGCGAAAATTCGATTCCATCATGCTGCCCAGGATCTGGGCGAGCACCATCGGCGCCACGGGAAAATCGTAGCGGACCATGACATAGCCGATAAAGCCGAAAACCACGCAGGTGACCAAGTCGAAAAGGACATTGTTGATGGCGTAGGATCCCACCATGCAGGCGAGGAAGATCAGGGGCACCAGATACTTGCGGTCGATGTTGATCACCTTGGCGAAAAAACGGGCGAAGATCAGGCCGAGGATCACAAAGACGATATTTGCCGAAATCATGCCGGCAAAGATCTGATGGACGGTATCCGCATGGGCCTGGAACAGCATCGGGCCCGGCTGCAGGTTGTGGATGGTCAGCGCCCCCATCAGAACCGCCGTGGCCGCGTCTCCCGGGATGCCCAAGGTGATCATGGGAAGGACGTCCCCCCCGGTGCTGGCGTTTTCCCCGCACTGAGCGGCGGCCACGCCGGCCGGATTGCCGGTTCCAAAGGTTTCGGGGTGCTTGGAGGCCCGCTTGGTTTCGGCGTAACTCAGGAAGGCGGCGGTGTCCGCGCCGATGGCCGGGGTGATGCCGACGATGAGTCCGATGGGGCAGGCCCGAAGGTAAGCGGGAATGCAACTTTTAATATCCTGAAACGTCGGCAGAATGTTGTTCAGTTTGGCGCTGATCCGGGGCGCCGAGAGGATAACCTCCACCTGGTGGAAACCCTCGGATAGCGCGAAGAGGCCGATAAGCATCGGGACGAATGAGATTCCGCCGGACATCTCGGTCAGGCCGAAGGTGAAACGCTGGAATCCGCCTATCGGGTCGAGACCGATCATGGCGATGAGCAGTCCCAGGAGGCCCGAGATGACCCCCTTCACCGGCGAGCGGCCGGACAGGGTGATGGTCACGGACAGGCCGAACGTGGCCAGGGCGAAGTACTCGGGGGCGGAGAAACGCAGCGCGAAATTGGCAAGGATTGGTGCGAAAAAGGCAAGGCACAGCGCCGTGAAGGTCCCGCCGATGCCCGAGGAAATGGTGGCGATGCCGATGGCCTTGCCCGCCAGCCCTTTTTTCGCCATGGGGTATCCGTCGAAACAGCTCGCCGCCGCCGCCGGTGTTCCGGGGGTATTGATCAGGATCGAGGCGATGCCGCCTCCGTAAATGGCCCCCGTGTAGATCCCGAGGAGCATGGTGATCCCGGTGATGGGGGTCATGCCGAAGGTGAAGGGGATGAGGAGCGCGATCCCCATCGTGGCGGTGAGGCCGGGGATGGCCCCGATGATGATTCCGAAGAAAGAACCGAGCACAAGTGCAATGAGGTTGTATCCGCTCAGGACCGTACCGAAACCGTGATACAGCAGGTTGAGATCGACCATCCGTTACTCCTTTATATCCGTTCAATCCTCTAAATGAACCAACCTTGCGGAAGAGGCACGTGGAGGGCTGTCCTGAAAAGGATATAGGTTCCAATGGGAACTCCCAAAGCGAAGAGGATCAGGCGTACCCACCGCCGCTCGCCCAGAACAAACGCGAAACCGAACATGTAGGGCACGCCCGTGGCAATAAAACCCAAGTACTCCACGGCGATGGTGTAGGCGCCCGTCAGTACCGCGACCCAGAGGATCCGGTTGCGATCGGCCACCGCGAGCCGGCTCGGGATCGTCAGCGATCGGCCGCGGATCGCTTTGACGAACAGGAGAACCGCTGCGGCCATCAGACAGGCGGCGTCTCCGCGGGGAACCCAGGCGGCATTCCCCGTACCGGCAATGACCGGCCATCGCGCGGACTCATAGAAGACGTAGAGGCAGACAGGGATGACGAGGAGCGAAATGATAATGTCAATTTTCTTCAGGGAAACCTTCGGCATGGCGACTCCAATCCCGGATAGAAACGGGGCGCCCCGGGTTTCCGGCCGCAGGGCGCCCCTGTTCCCTTCCGCATCGGTTACTTCTTCAGAAGACCCACCAGACCCAGCGTGGGTTCCAGGCTTTTCTCCATATTCGCGAGAAATTCTCCGAACTTGTCATGCTCCATATAGGCCCGCGGCAGGGCCATCTTGTCCATCAGGGCGATGTAATCCGGATCCTGTACCGCCTTCCGGAATCCGTCGCGCAGGATCTTCAGGACCTCGGGGGGAGTGCCCTTGGCCGTGGCCAGGCCGCGCCAGTCGAAAATCATGTTATCCACCGGATATCCGGCCTCGGCAACGGTCGGCACATCCGGGAAAAACGAGTTTCGTTCAGGGCTGGTGGCCGCCAGGATGCGGATCTGTTTCGTCTGATAGAACTGGAGCACCTCGTCCAGCCCGGTGGAGGCGGCGCCGATATGTCCGCCGACCAACGCGGTCCGGCTCGGGGCGGAGCCGTCAAAGGAGACCGGGGCTACTTTCAGATTGTACTGATGGTTGAAGGCCGCCGACACCAGCTGCCAGGGGCTTCCCGGACCCGGATTGCCCACCGTCAGGGCACCCGGATTGGCCTTGGCATACTCCACATAATCCTTCAACGTCTGCATCTTGGAGTCTGCTTTCACGGAGAGCCCCGCGACGCTACGGTTGAGCAGCGCGATGAGGTCAAAGTCGCGGTAGGTGAGATTGTTGAGACCGATGAGACGGTAAGTGCTGAGATTGAAGGTGATCAGACACACCGTGTAGCCGTCGGGCTTCGCGGTGGCCACCGAGTTCATCCCGATGGAGGCGGTGCCGCCGACCCGATTCACAACGTTGATGTTCACCCCGAAGTATTTCTTGCCGTTCTTCACCAGGGTACGGCCCAGGGTGTCGGTACCCCCTCCTGCCGCCCAGGGTACGACCAGGGTGATGTCATGGTCGGGAAATCCGGCCGCGGGAACGGTGACGGGAATCATGAGCAGACATGCAAGGACGCCGACCAGCAACAGACCATACTTTCGCATCATAAACCCTCCTTTTTGTTTGCCGATCATTCGGCATGTGTCTGAAGTTTTGTTAGTTTAACCCCCTTCCGCGCATTGTTTGAGCGTTCTATCCGTATGTTATTCATAACTCAACTTTTGCACACGGTTAATATAGTCTATTTAATTGATATCGAGAAAACGAAGAAAGTGCGTTTCGTATCGTGGAATGGCGTTCCTTGTAGCAAAAAATATGGCGTCTGTCAATTAATAATTACAGACCGTTCAACAGCAACGGGTCTGACCCGCCTTGCCCGCCGACGGATCCTGCGGATCGATGCTACAGCAGCAGGCGCCGTTTTGCCGGTTCAGCATCCCGTTGATCACCGCAGCGGCGCATCCGACGCCGGCCTCGACCGACACGGCGCCGACGGGACAATTGCGGCTGCACGCCCCGCACTCCATGCAGGCATCACGATTCCGTATCCGGATGCGTTTTTCAAAGATCTCCATCACCCCATGGGGACAGACCTCCAGGCAGATGCCGCAACCGGTGCATACATCCCTGTCGACTTTCAGGGTGACCACATCCTTCAGATAGATCAGGTCCCTCATTTTATCCTCCTGGCCAAAAACGGGAGAACAGCAGAACGGCAACCCCCAGCAGGCCGGCGCAGATCTCCAGGGGCAGAGCCCAGCGCATTTCCCGCTTCACCCCGGAAAGCGAGGTGTACGTGGAAGCGCCTGTGAAATTCATCGCCAGAAATGCGGAAAAGGCCGGAATCAGCAGCAGCCAGGCGACCCCGAGCAGGAGATCCCGCCGGCTGCCGGCATCCCCTCCCCATACCCAAACCAGAAGAACGGCCGCCGCCAGACCCATGGCGAGGCCCTTGACTGAAAAGGCGCGTCCCGGTAGATAGGGAAGCAGAAGCGGGGTCAGGACCGCGCCGGAAAAGAGGGCCAGCAGAAAGGCCGTCAATGAAAAAAGGCCGTCGCGGATCACATTGCGGAGGAATCCCCCTTCCCCGCCGAAACCGCTGATGATCAGCAGCAGAGGGATGATGACCATGGCGGGCTTCAGCGCGGCAACCAGTTCAATGGGGATCAGAACGGCGCGCTCCCGCAGTGGAAAGGTCTTCCGCCGCATTGCGGCCGTCGCCTTGAGGCCGGCGTCGAGATAGGCAGGGAGGTCCCGGGCGAGAATCGGTCCGTAATGAACCCTGAAACCCGACCTTTTCCGGACCAGATGGGCGGATACCCCCGGGGCGCCGAGCTGGGGCAGGATCAGATCGCGGTGTTTCACGACATCCTTCAACCCGGCAGCCTCGATGCGGCGGAGGAGTTCCTCCGTCCCGAAGGTCCCCTTCCCGGCGGCGCACCAGACGTTGATTCCCAGCGTGTCGAGGACCAGGATCCAGCCGTTTCGTCCCGGCAGAGACTCCCGGAGGCAGTCGAAACTCATCTTGTAATTGGCCGTGACCAGGACGGGCGAGTCCCCATCGGGCGACCCGAGGGCATATAGTCCCGGGTCGACGGCATAATCCATTCGGCCGACCCCCCAGCGGGCCTTGATCGAACCCCACCGGTCGCTCCGCGTGAGCGCCGAGAGGACCCGGGGGATCCCTCCCAAAGGGCCCTCCACGGAACCGGTCACAAACGGCTGATCCAGACGGGGCGGGATCGGCACTGCCTCGTTGTCCGCAGCCTGACATGACGCGACCGACGCCATGGGCAGCAGGACCGGTTCGATCGGCGAAACCTGTTCAGACGATTCCATCATGTCCTCTCCCGGGATGCGGGACCTCCTCCCGTTTTTGATCAAAGGCGTGCGCCCCGATCATCCCTCTTGCAGCACCTGAACCATGCGTGTACCTCACAGCCGTTCCATTTTGGTTTGGGCATTCCGAGTATAGGAACAGCAGCCTGCCAAGTCAAGTCATTGTGAGCCATTGTAAGCCGGATGAAATCTTCGGCCAAAAAAATGTCTTGACAAAGCCTTCCCCGGCATTTAATCGTTACCATCACAACGAACCATCATCAGGTCATGGAGGTCCGGTTGAACCTCAAGGTGATCATACCCGTCTCCTCTGAAGGATTGGCGTAACCTGTCGCCCTTTCCATCGGAATAAATTTCTCATCTTCATCCCCCTGTATCAATTGCCTGCGAAGCCTCCGACTGGATTCACACGAAACCCGTTCATTACATCTTCTTGCCGTTGATACGGATCCGTCATGGTTAAGGACCGTTTGACGCCCCTGCCCCATGCCGATCCCGTTGTTTGGTGAACCATGCCGGACGTGGTCTTCCCGTACCGCTTCATGGGGGCGCACGGAAGGGAGGTGATGCAAGACAATGAAGACAACCATCAAAATCCTTCTGATCCACGGCGTCGGCCATGCGGAGGCCGACGCCGCCTGGGCGGAGGGCTGGGAAGAGGCGATCACCCAAGCCATCCGGCAACAGGGAACCGCTGCGAACCCTCTTTTTTCAACCGTGTCGTATGACTCCCTGTTCGAGCGTTCCAAAATCGATCTCAAAACCGTTGTGGCGGCCATGAGGCGTCTGCTGGCGGGCGGCCTCGCCCGCGGCGATGATTTGCGCAAACGCCGCCGGGGGATCAACGACGCTGTCCGGTGGACGGCCGGCATGGTCGCCCAATGGGCCTCCGATGAGAAGCTCCGTTCCGGGGCCTGCGAGCTGATCCGGCAGGCCATCAAAGAACATAATCCGGCGGTGATCTGTGCACACAGCCTGGGTTCCCTGATCGCCTACGACCTTTTCGCCCGCGACAAAACGGTCGTCCGGGGGCGCACCTTCGTCAGTTTCGGCTCCCAGATCGGCAACCGTTTCGTGCGGTCCATTTTCGGAGGAAGAATTACGCCGCTTCCCGCGGCCGATCGCTGGGTTCACCTCTACAACCGGGAGGATTCCGTTCTGACCGCGCCGATACGCCTGACAGCCGACAATTTCGAGCAGGTCGAGACCCCCTTCGATATTCCCGGCCCGCTGGACCACGCCCCCCGGAAATACCTTTCCCATGCCAATGCCGCCGAACATCTCTGGAATCCCCTGTGTCATGCGGAAACGAAACTGGCCGGCCGTTCCCGGAAGTTGTGGCGGTCGTCCCGCAAAAAACCGGAACAGCAAGCCCTGCTCGTGGGAATCAACGACTACCCGAACCCTGCCGATCGTCTCGAAGGATGCGTCAACGATGTGTTCCGGATGAGCGAGGTATTGCAGGAGGGCGGGTTGAAGCCGGAGAATATTCGGGTCTTGCTGAACAATCGTGCGACCGCCCGGGGGATCCGGGAGCGGCTCGAATGGCTCCTCGACGGCGCGGGCCCGGACGGCACCCGGATCTTCTATTACAGCGGCCACGGAGCGCAGATCCCGAATTATGGAGAAGACGACGAGATCGACCATGAAGACGAATGCCTGGTTCCGTATGACTTCGACTGGACGCCGGAGAGGGCGCTGATCGACGACTGGTTTTGCGAGCTCTACAGCCAGCTTCCTTACGAGACCGAATTTATCGTCATCCTCGACTGCTGCTACTCCGGCGGAATGGCGAAAAACGGGGCGCTGAGGATGCGCGGCCTCAGTCCGCCCGACGACATCCGGCACCGGTCGATGATGTGGAACAGCCGGCAGCAAATGTGGGGTCCCCGAAAGATGAAAATGGGGGAGAGGGAGTTACTGGAGAAGGATGAGGAGCGCAAAGAGAACTACACGGGGACCTCGGGGGCGGTGAAACGCCTCGGCAGGTCCGTGTCGCTGTGGTCTTCCAGCGCCGCGAAGTTTGAAAAGGGGAAAAAGGATTTCGGACATTATGGGCCCTACATGCCGACCCTCCTGCAGGCATGCCGGGAGGATCAATACTCCTTCGAGTACCGCCACGGATCCGCATCCTACGGGGCGTTCACCTACAGCCTGACGGAAACACTGCGGCGGAGATCCGGGAAAGACAGGGTTTCCGTAAGCTTCGAACGACTCATGGAGGAGGTTGCGGATAAGATCAAGGCCCTCCGGTACGATCAAACGCCGATGCTGCTCTGTCCCAAAAGCAAGCAGGGAAACGTCGTGCCGTTCTGAAGACGGGATCTGCCGGAAAAGGGGTCACCCCGACCGGCGCCGCCGCGGCGCCGAAGACAACGGTTTCATAAAAAGGAGGTGGATATGCCAAAAGGACTCGCTTTAACGATCGGCTTGAACGCCGTCGATCCCAAACATTACGCGGGATGGGACGGGGCATTGAACGCCTGCGAGGCGGATGCCGACGACATGACCGATATTGCCAAAACGCGGAAATTTACGGTGAAGACCCTGCTCACGAAAGCCGCCACACGGGAAAAGGTGTCGGCGGAGATCAGGGCGGCGGCAAAGTCGCTCAAAGCCGGGGATATCTTCATGCTGACCTATTCCGGCCATGGCGGCCAGCTTCCCGATCTGAACCATGAGGAAGCGGATGGACAAGATGAAACCTGGTGCCTGTACGACGGGGAACTCGTGGACGACGAGCTCTTCGTCCTGTTCGGCAAATTTGCCAAAGGGGTTCGCATCCTGGTTTTTTCCGACAGTTGCCACAGCGGCACCGTGATCAAGGCCGTCCACTACCGGGACATCGCGGCAGCGCGCAGCGCGGCGGGGATCTCCCCGCCCATCCGGTATCGCTACATGCCCCCGGATGTCGCGCTGCGGACCTATCGCCTGCACAGGGATCTCTACGATCCGCTCCTGCAAAAGGCAGACATGGCCAAGGCGAAGCGGGAGGTCAAGGCCTCCGTGATCCTCATCTCCGGTTGCCAGGACAACCAGTACTCAAGCGACGGCAATTTTAACGGCCTCTTCACCGGAACGATGCTCCAGGTATGGCATCAGGGGAAATTCAAGGGCTCCTACCGCAAGTTCCACAAAGTCATTAAGCAGCGTATGCCGCCGGACCAGACACCGAATTTTTTCCGGATCGGTGTGGAGAATGAGATATTCACAGGACAGGAACCATTCACAATCTAAATGGGAAATAACCTCAAACACATTCTACGGGGAGGTGGTACGATGGACGCGATCAAGGAAAGCCTTCTGCAGGAGGGGGATGTCATTTTGTACAACGGGAACGCATGGATCTCCAAGGCGATACGATTTATCGACGGCACGGAGGTCAACCATGCGGCCGTATTCCTCGGCGGCGGCATGGTTGGCGAGGCGATCGGCCAAGGCCTGACGAAGAGGTCTTTCCGTGAGAGCACCGAAGACGACCGGTACGTCATCGTCAGCCGGTTGAGCGTTTGGCCCGGTACCATGACGCCGGTCGTGGAAAAGGCGAACGCCTACCTGAAGTTCGGAAACCGGTATGGTTTTGAGCAGATCCTGCTCCTGGCTCTGCTGGGAATAACCCGCAAACTGCCGGTCAACGCCTATCTCAAATGGATGCTCCGGAAGGTTCTCGACCAGGCGGCCCGGTTCCTGATGGATTCCGGCAAGAAGCAACCGATGATCTGCTCGGAGTTCGTCTACCGCTGTTACAATGAGGCCCTGCCCACCTCAACAGACCCTTATACCCTGAGAATCAACGAATTCCCGGTGGTCGCCGGGGAGGGCGGAACCCGCGCCAGGTCCGTATCCGCATCGCCGCACCGCCGGAGGATGCACGCCGAAAGCCTGCTGGCCTGGACGGAGGATGTCATGACGTCGCGGAAGCAACCCGGTGCAGATCCGCTGATCATCGCGCTCGAACGACCGAAAAGGACGCGGAGAACGGCGCCGCTTTCCGCCGCGGATAAAAAGATGGCTGCGCTGGGCGTCGACTCCCTGATCGAGAAGTACCTGGAAGAGACGAAAAAGACCCCGGTCCGCGCCTTCGATGCCGAGGCTTCGCTCCGGGACTCCGATATGCTGGCCGGCATCGTGAAGTTTGCCGAGACCTATTACCAGGCGACCCGAAAGAAAGGCGGAAAAAAAACGGACTCCGGGTCCGCCGGGACGGCGGAGGGCGAGGAGGCGCCGGCGGCGCTCCGCCATCTTCTAACAACGATCGAGGATTTTGTAACCCCGGGCGATCTGTTCAATTGCGGCGACCTTTTCCATGTGGGGAAGATCGTGATGAAGTAAACACGGAGGGAAGCATCGCAAAAGGCCCGGGCGCTCCAACGTACCCGGGCCTTTTTTGCTGATGAGAGAAAATTTGAAAGTCTGCCGGAAATATGAGAGAGTGGAAAAGATCAGTGAACCCTCTGACCATCGTCCGACGTGATGGGATCATCGATCCTCAAGGAGCCGACGATGAGAAGATCCCTTTTCCCCTTTCCTTTTGTACCGCTTCTGTTTTTCATCGTCTCCTCTGTCCTCGTTCTGCCCGGCCATGCCGCGGCGCAATCGCCGGCGCTCCACTCCCTTCAGCGGTTCATCATGGGCGACCACGATCATCCGCTTTTCCTGATCCTCTTGATTGTGCTGTTCCTGATTGTGGCGTTTCTCCCCGTCTTTTTCTGGATCATGCGGCGCCAGATTAAGAAACGGACCGGAGAATTGCTGATCAGCCAGGAACGCTACCGGCATATGGTTCAGAATGCCGGCGATATTATCTACCTCACCGATGACCAGGGTTCGATCCACTACATCAACCCCATCGCCGAAGTCATCCTCGGTTACAAGGCCGGCGAGATGACGGGAAAGCCGTATTGGGAATTCATTCCCCCGCAATTTCGCGAGGGAATCAGGGCGTTTTACTTGAGACAGCGTGAAGATAAAATCCCGAATACTTACCATGAATTTCCCCTGCTCCGGAAGGATTCACAGATCGTCTGGATCGGTCAAAACGCCCAGTTGTTCGAGGACAACGGAAAAGTCATCGGCTTCCAGGCCATCGCCCGGGACATCTCGGAGCGCAAGCGGGTGGAGCATGAACTCGCCGTCACCCGGAAACGGCTGACCCGAGCGGAGATCATCTCCCGTTCCGGCAACTGGGAGTTTGATCTGGAATCGAAGCGGGTGTTCGCATCGGAGGGGGCGCGCAGGATCTACGGGCTTCACCAGGCGGAGTGGACCATTCCGGATGTGCAGAAGATACCGCTTCCGGAGTACCGGGAGTTGCTCAACGGGGCGCTTCGGGGGCTCATCGAGGAGAACCGCCCGTACGATGTTGAATTCAGGATACGACGCCTCGATACCGGCGAAACGGCCGACATCCATTCCGTAGCCGAGTATGACCACGACCGGAAGGTCGTATTCGGTATCATCCAGGACATCACCGATCGCAAGCGGGCGGAAGAGGACCTGCGTGAAAACCGCCGCTTCCTGTCGGAACTGATTGAACATAGCGGCACGCTCATCTTCGTCAAGGATGGAGAGGGGCGCTATGAGATGATCAACCGCAAGTGGGAAGAGGTGACCGGCCTTAAACGCGGGGAGGTCCTGGGCAGGACGGATGAGGAATTGTTTCCCGGACCGATCGGTCAGCAATTCCGCCGGAATGATGTGGAGGTGATGGAGGCGGGCGTTGTCCGGGAAAAAGAGGAAATCCTCGATGATCCGAACGGCAGGCGGTTTTTTATCTCCATCAAGTTTCCCCTGCGGGGCGAGAACGGCGAGGTGCGGGGCCTGTGCGGGGTGACCACCGAAATCACCGAACGCAAGCGGGCGGAAGAGGAACGCAGAAGCCTACAGGAACGCCTCCAGCGGGCGGAGAAGATGGAGGCCCTGGGCACGCTGGCGGGCGGCGTCGCCCACGATCTCAACAACGTCTTGGGGATCCTGATCGGCTATTCGGAGCTGCTGCTCAACGACATTCCCGCAGAGAACCGTCTGCGGAGCCATGTGGAAAAGATCATGAACGGCGGCGGAAGGGCGGCGGCCATCGTTCAGGATCTGCTGACCCTGGCCAGGCGGGGCGTCCATTCGGAGAGTGTTGTCAATCTCAATGCCGTCATCGATGAGTTCCGGAAAACGCCGGAATTTGAAAACCTGCATTTCTCCCATCCCCGGGTCCTGATCCGGACCGACCTGGCCCCGGACCTGTTGAACATCAAGGGCTCCCCATTCCATCTGTATAAAACATTGATGAACCTTTTGACCAATGCCGCAGAGGCCATGCCCCGCGGTGGGACGGTGACGGTGACCACGGGCAACCGGAATCTCGACCGGCCGGTTCAAGGGTACGACGACGTCCGGGAGGGAGATTACGCCGTTCTATCGGTATCCGATACCGGCAAAGGCATCACGAGCGCGGACATGAAGCATGTCTTCGAACCCTTCTATACCAAAAAGGTCATGGGGAAAAGCGGGACGGGCCTGGGTTTGGCGGTGGTCTGGGGAACGGTGAAGGATCATCACGGTTACATCGACATCCGGAGCGAACCGGAAAAGGGGACGACCTTCACCCTCTACTTCCCGGTGACAAGGGAGTCGCCGGCCGCGGCACCGGAGGCGATCCCTCTGTCCGAATACATCGGCAATGACGAGTCGATCCTCGTGGTGGATGACATCCGGGAGCAGCGTGAATTGGCGGCCAACATGCTGGGCAGGCTCAATTACAAGGTTGAGACGGCCGCAAGCGGCGAAGAAGCCGTGGAAATACTCAAGGGGAAACCCTTCGATCTGGTGGTGCTCGACATGATCATGGAGCCGGGGATGGACGGCCTGAACACCTACCGAAAGATACGTCAGATCTGTCCCGGCCAGAGGGCGATCATCGTCAGCGGCTTCTCCGAAACGGACCGGGTTCTGGAGGCCCAGGCCCTGGGGGCGGGCGATTACGTCCGGAAGCCCTATATCCAGGAGAAACTGGGATTGGCCGTCCGGAAGGAGCTGGACCGGAAATGACGTCCCCCTGCCTTTCCGGATCCGGTAGATCGCCGGGTAGGTAACGCCCGCACCATCGGCGCGGCAATCCGCTTCATCACATCGGCTCCGGTTTCGTTTCCAGAGTTTCCACCCTGTCGAGAACCAGTTGCAGATGCAGCGCCGCGCCCCAGGCAAGCGCTTCCTCGCAGATACCAAAGCGGGGATGGTGGAAGCCCTGCGCCGTCCCGTCCGAACCGTCGCCGGCACCCAGAAATCCGAAGCAGCCCGGAATTTTCTCGAGGAAAAACGCAAAATCCTCCCCATACATCATCGGCCGGCAGTCGTGGACTTTGCCTCCCAGTGTCCGGAAGGCGTTCTTCATCTTCTCTGTGTTCATCGCCGGATTGACCAGTACCGGCGTGCCGTGGACATACTCCAACTGCGCCTGCTGACCGTGCGCCGCCGCCACGCCGTCGGCGATCTCCCGGATCCACCGCGGAAGCTGCTCACGCAACGGCTTCGCCAGGCTGCGAGCCGTTCCCGTAAGCCGCGCGCGCGAGGGGATCGCGTTGAAGGCGCTGCCGGCTTCCATCATGCAGACGCTCACCACCGCGGCATCGAGCGGATCGACACGGCGGGAGACGATCGATTGCAGGGCCATGACCATTTCGGCCGCAGTCGGCACCGGATCGTGGGTCAGTTGCGGCATGCCGCCGTGTCCGCCCCGGCCTTCGATCAGCAACCCGAATTTGTCCATGCTTGCCATCATTGGCCCGGTTCTGAGCATCAGGCATCCGACCGGCAGCATCGGACTGACATGCAGGCCGTAGATCTCCGCAACGCCGTCGAGGCGGTGTTCGGCCATCAGCAATTCCGCACCGCCCGGGGGCACCTCCTCGGCAGGCTGGAAGACGAACCAGACCGGAAACGGTATCCGCGCCTTCTCCCGGGCCAGCAGTTTTGCCGCGCCGAGCAGCATGGCGACGTGGGCGTCATGGCCGCAGAGATGACCCTTCCCGGTCACACTCGACCGATAGGGGATCTCGTTTTCTTCCGGGATCGGCAGCGCATCCATATCCGCTCGCAGGGCGAGCGCCGGGCCGGCCTTTTCGGCATTCAGCACCGCGATGACGCCTGTCTTCGCAACGCCGCACTGGGTCTTCAAGCCCAGCGTCCGGCAGTAGTCCGCAATGAGCGCAGCGGTGCGGACCTCCTCCCACGCCGTTTCAGGATGCTGATGCAGATCGCGCCGCAGCGCGATCATTTCCGGTTCGATGGCTCTGGCCAGATCCAGGGCTGAAGGCATAACGCTCCCCTTTTTCACAGTGCCGCGGGCGGTCCCGCCATCGCCTCGACGGCCTCCTCCCGAGGATTCTTTCACCCAAGCGGGCGGACCAAACGGATACGGCCGGCCCGCTGACGGGTCGGGTAAAACCCGTCATTGAAGCTCTCCGCAGCAAGCTGCGGAGAATCTTCGATCCTTAAGAGGAATAAACCATTCCGTTTTTGCTCGCTTACCCCGCGGCAAGCCGCGGGGAATGAGCTCGCGGGCGGATTCATGAGCCGAGGCTAAGGAAAGCGGCCCGTCATGTCAAGAATATTTTGCTGATGGGAAAATCGATCCTTGATTGACTTTACCAAAACATCCTGATTATATTCCACCCGCCATTATGAAGGATCAGACCGGCAGCGACGTTTCACAAGCCGTCGTATCGCTTTGGAAAGCCTTCCGGGAAACAACGAGGAGAAGCCCCATGAAAGAGAAGAAACCGGCAAAAATGGTGACTGTAACGACGGAAGACATCTTCCGGATCTTGATCCACTCCGTGCAATCGGTTCTTTCATCGGCCATCCACGACGCCATCACTTTTTCCCCCATGGTTCAGAATATCGAGAAGACCTGTCTGAAACCAAACATCGGTTGTTTCGTCCTGTTCGGCGGCGATTTCAACGGACTCGTCGTGTTGAATTTTTCCGACGAAGCGGCGATGGAGATCTACCGAAAATACATGACCGGCATGGGCATGCCGGAGGAGGAATTGAGCGGCAGCTATACCGCCGACGAAGTCGCCAACAGCCTCGGGGAGTTGATGAACCAGTGCATCGGTCGCTTCCGGCTGGATCTGGAGAAGGCGACCAACATCTATGTCAATCAGAATCAGCCCAAGATGCTCGTCATCTCTGAGCCCGTGGAGATCGCGATCGAGGCCTCCATCGATAAGCCCCAGCTCCGGAAGATCTCCTTCAAAACCGCCGTCGGCAACCGCTTCTACATGGAAGTGTCCCTGGGAAAAATCAATTTCTACTCCCTTTTCCCTTTTGAGAAGGCCAGGGAATTTAATGTGGACGACATCATGGCGGCAGCCAAGGGGCAATGATGCGGCAACCGGAGGGCGGATCTCACTACGATTCCGACCCTCTATTTAAAAAACAAATCGGGCAATAAATCATGTATAATTAGGTTCATCATGAAACTGAATCTGTTGACGCTGAAATTCTCCGGGGAGTCGTCGACACTCGAAGAGCCATTCCTGAGCGATTACTGCCGGGAGTCACTCTTTCACATCCGTATCTCTCTGGTCTTGGGAGTGATACTGTATGCAGCTTTCGGCAGCCTGGATGCGGTACTCATGCCGGAACAAAAATCCACCGCATGGTTGATCCGGTTTGCCATCGTATGCCCCGCCCTATTGGGGACTTTACTGACATCGTTTTTAAAGTCCTTTGAACGGTATATGCAGCCTCTTCTGACGGGCAACCTCATTCTGGCTGGCGGGGGCATTGTCTGCATGATCGTTATTGCCCCAACACCGGTCAATTATTCCTATTATGCCGGTCTGATGCTTGTTTTCATGTGGGGGTACACCTTCATCCGCGTTCGGTTCCTCTGGGCTTCATTGGCTTGCTGGGTGCAGGTCATGTTGTACGAAATCGCCGCTATCTGGATCAGTCCAACACCCTCTTCCGTTCTGCTCAGCAACAACTTCTTTTTCATCAGCGCAAACATCATTGGAATGCTGGCCTGTTATTCCATCGAATTCTATGCCCGGCGTGATTTTTTCCTGACGCAGCAGTTGGAGGTTGAGCGGGAAAAGATTAACAAGGTCAATCAAGAACTGGAAGAGCGTGTGGAAAAGCGAACGACTGATTATCATATCATTAATCTGGCGCTGGAACAGGAAATCACCGACCACAAGCAGGCGGAGGAGGCGCTGCGGGAGAGCGAGGAGCGCTATCGGACATTGGTGGAAAATGCAAGTGATATGGTCTATAGGACGGACGAAAATGGATACTTCACCTTCGTAAATCCGGCTGCGCTCCGTATTTCAGGATACAAAGCAGATGAGATTATTGGAAAACACTTTAAGATACTGGTGCGTCCTGACATGTTCAAAGAAGCCATTACATTCTTTGCTAACCAGTTAATAAAAAAGATTTGCAATACCTACTATGAGTACCCGATTATTACGAAAGATGGTCATGAACTCTGGATCGGACAGAATATGCAGTTGATCATGGAAGAGGATCATGTGACGGGGTTCCAGGCAGTGGCCCGCGACATCAGCGAACGCAGGCAGGCGGGGGAGGCACTGAAGGAAAGTGAGAACAAATATCGTGAGCTCAGTATCGTCGATGACCTCACCCAGCTTTACAATTCCAGATATTTTTATCATCAACTCAAGATGGAAATGGATCGGGCGGGCCGTTACGGACAGCCCTTGACCTTGCTGCTTCTCGATCTCGATGATTTCAAACGGTTCAACGACGCTTACGGCCATGTCGAGGGAGACCAGGTCTTATGGCGACTTGGCCAGGTGGTCAAAAGATGCCTGCGCGAGACCGATTCCGCCTACCGTTACGGCGGCGAGGAATTCACCATCCTCCTACCCATGACAACAAGCGCGGACGGAGCTGTTACAGCAGAAAGAATCCGGACGGAGTTCAAGAAGGAGACTTTCTCCCCAGCGCCGGGTCAAGACGTCCATGTGACGATGAGCATCGGGCTTGGGCAATACGAGACAAGGGAAGACATGAAGGTCTTCGTTCACCGGGTTGACCAGTTCATGTACTGTGGGAAAAAGAAGGGGAAAGACAGGGTTTGTTCTGAGTCATAGTTTCACGCACTGTTCAAAGCGTGACAAATCACAATGATAAAAATATTTGACATAACAAAGGAATTTGCCTATATTCCAGCCATCGGGAAACAATGTCTTATCAAACCGCGACCGTTCCAATCGCGGCCGTTTTACCCGTTGGTGGCCGCCCTTCTTACATTTCTTATCCCTCAGGGAAGCGCTAACCCTCCCAGAGATATTAGGGCGGCATGGATCATTTCAGGAATCCGGTTAGTCAAAGAAGGGGGACGAATATGAAGCAACGAAGCAAAACGAGCCGGTTGAGGGCAGCCCTGAAGAGAAAAAGTGTCAAGAAAAACCTCAGAAAATCGAGTGGGGAGAGGAAGCATCGTTAGTGGGAGTGGAGCCCATGCAGACAAACCTTCACGGCTCCCGTCGCTCATGACGGGGGCCGTTTTGTCATTGGCGGACACGCCGTCTTATCGCCGCGGCACAAACGGCGCCAAATCGAACAGCCGTCAGATCCCCGCGCCCCGCTCGAAATTCTCCTCCCGGGTATGCGCCTGGGTGATCCGGCTCCCCGGCGGAACACTATGGACGAGCCAGACGTTCCCGCCGATCACCGAACCGCGGCCGATCGTCACCCGACCGAGGATCGTAGCACCCGAGTAGATCGTCACGTCATCCCCGACAATCGGATGCCGGTCGATCCCCCGGACGGGGTGTCCCTCCCCGTCCAGTTGAAAGCTCTTCGCCCCAAGGGTTACCCCCTGGTAGATCCGGACCCGGCTGCCGATGATGCAGGTCTCCCCGATGACGACCCCGGTCCCGTGATCGATGAAGAAACGCTCACCGATCGCCGCCCCGGGATGGATGTCGATGCCGGTCGCGCTGTGGGCCGCCTCGGTGATCATCCGCGGGATGATCGGAACGCCGAGGATGTGCAGTTCATGGGCCAGGCGGTGGTTCGTGATCGCTACGATCCCCGGATAGCAGAAGATCACCTCGTCGGGATTCGCTGCTGCCGGGTCGCCCTCGAAGGCGGCGCGGACGTCCAGGGCCAGCAACCGCTGCACCTTCTTCAGTTGCCGGAGGAATTCACCGGTCAGCTCGCGGGCCTTCCTGTCGCAGAAAGGCAGGCAGTCCGGACCTTCTTCGCAGGAGAAGCAGAGCCCCCGCTTGATCTGTTCCTGGAGATCGCGCCGGATGTGGTCCAGCGTCGCGCCGACATGGAACCGGAGGCTCTCCTCCTTGAGTTCGGAAAACCCGAAATACCCTGGAAAAAGGACGGAGCGGAGCGACTCGATGATCTCCCCGATCGCCTGCCGGGAGGGAAGCGCCTGCTCCTGCCACCGCTTCTTGATTCCCGCGGTGGATCCGTTCTTTCGGGAAGAGAGCGACTCCACAATCTCTGAAAAATCGTCCTCCCCCTTTGGTTCAATCGGTGCGATCACCTTTACGATTGCGTTCGACATTGCCTAAGCTCTTCCTCCTTTTTTAGATCCCTGCCGTCAGGATTTCGACAGGGTCTCCTTCACCGGTCCTTCCACCCCGGATCACCCGGGCAAAAACGCCTTCCTTCGGCATGATGCAGCTTCCCACCGCCTGGAAGATCGCACAGCCTTTGTGGCAGGCCTTCCCGATCTGGCTGATTTCGAGGACAACCTCCGCACCAACCTTGAGCCTCGTCCCGACCGGGAGGGTAAAAAGCTCCATCCCCCCGACCGTCAGGTTCTCGGCAAAATCGCCGGAGTTGAGCGAAAGACCCAGGGCCTTCATCTTGTCGATGCTATCCTGCGCAAGCAGGCTCACCTGCCTTATGATGCCCCGGGAGGCGTGCGCATCCCCTTCCAGGCCGTAATCCTCGATAAAGATCCCCTCCCCGCAGGGTTCTTTCTTCATACCGGTCTTTTCACTCCGGCAGACGGCAATAACCGTTCCCCTCATGCACCTTCTCCTTTGCCCGCATTCCTTCCTACCGGCCGATGTTCAGCATCGCCTCGATGCAGCGTCTCGCCCGCGCAGCGATCTCCTCCGGCACCTCAATCGCATGTGCCATGTCTTCGAGCGACCAGAGGATCTTCTCCAGGTTCGTCTTCTTCATGTTCGGGCAGATGACGGACTCCGAAATGGGATGGAAGATCTTGTCCGGATTCTCCTTCTTCAGGCGATGGATGATCCCCGGCTCCGTCCCGACGATGATCTCCTTGGCCTTGGTCTCCCCGGCGTACCGGCTCATCCCGCCGGTGGAGATCACGATATCCGCCAGGGCGGCCACCTCGGGGCGGCACTCCGGATGGACCATGACGACCGCCCCCGGATGGCGGGCCCGGGCCGCCTCGATATGCTCCGGCAGGATCTTGGCGTGGGTGGGACAGAACCCCGGCCAGGTGATGAATTCCCGCCCCGTCTTGCCGGCCACAAAGGCAGCCAGGTACCGGTCGGGAACGAAGATGATCGTTTGCGCGTCCTTCAGAACCTCCCCGACCATCCGGACGGCGTTCGCCGACGTGCAGCAGAGATCGCATTCCGCCTTGACCGCGGCCGACGTGTTCACATAGCAGAGGACCTTCGCCCCCGGGTGCTCCGCCTTCAGGGCGCGAAGATCTTCCGCCGAGATCATGTCCGCCATGGGGCAACCGGCGTTCTTGTCCGGCAGCAGCACGGTCTTGCCCGGTGAAAGGATCTTCGCCGTTTCCGCCATAAAGTGCACCCCGCAGAAGACGATCACCTCCGCGTCCGTCTTGGCTGCCTTGATGCTCAGTTCCAGCGAGTCGCCGACGAAATCGGCGATGTCCTGGACCTCGGGAATCTGGTAGTTGTGGGCCAGGATAACCGCGTTGCGCTCCCTCTTCAACCGTTGGATCTTGTTAATGAGTTCCACTGAATACCTCCTGAATGATCCCCCCGCCCAGGACCGTCTCTCCGTCGTAGAGAACAACGGATTGTCCGGGTGCTGCGGCCTCCTGCGGCTCCGCGAACCGGACCGTGAGGCGGCCGTCCAGCTCGGAAATCCGGCAGTGTGCGGCCCGGTGGGCATAGCGGATCTTCGCCCGGGCCTCCTCCGGAAACGCATCGACCAGCAGGTTCACCTGATCCGCCACGAGCCCTTCCGCCCGGAGGTCCGTTTTTCCGCCCACGATGAGGCGGTTGTTGGGGGCGTCGATCTCCAGCACATAGAGGGGCTTGGGCGAGCTGATCCCCAGCCCCCCCCGCTGGCCGATCGTGTAGCAGGCAATTCCCCGGTGGCGTCCGAGGACACACCCATCCCGGTTCACAATCTCGCCGGGTTCGATCCCCGCCCCGCGGCTGCGGAGAAATGCGCCGTGACCCTCCGCCGGCATAAAGCAGATGTCCTGGCTCTCCGGTTTGTCGAAAACGGGCAGACCGGCCTTCCGGGCGATGCCCCGCACCTCGTCCTTGGTGTATCCGGCCAGCGGAAAGAGCACCTTGGCCAGCGCCGCCTTCGGGATCGCGTGGAGAAAATAGGTCTGGTCCTTCCTGCGGTCCTTCGGCATTTTGAGAAAATATCCGCTGCCGTCGTTTTCAATACGGGCATAATGGCCCGTGGCGAGGCCGTCGAACCCCCAGAGCAGCGCCTTTGCCAGCAGCGACCCGAACTTGATCGTCCGGTTGCAGGTCACGCAGGGGTTGGGGGTCCTTCCTTGGCAGTACTCGGCGACAAATGGCCGGATGACCTTCTCTTCCAGATCAGCGGCAAAGTCGATGACGCAATGGCTGATCCCGAGCGCCTCGCAAACGCCCCGCGCATCCTCAACCTCCTGCGGACCGCAACACTTCGCCCTGCCCCCTTCGGCCGGAACGATGCCCAGGCACATCGTCATCCCGACCACTTCATGCCCGCCGTCCCTGAGAAGCAGGGCGGCCACGGCGGAATCGACGCCGCCGCTCATGGCAACCGCCACCCTCTTCATACGATCTTCTCCGTCCCTGCGAGCAGAAAGATCGCACTGAGCGCCCTGAGGTTCGGCCAGAAGGTGATCGCCTCCCGCCCGCTCAGGAAAGCGGCCTTCTCCACCGCAAATCCCATCTCCGCGCAGAACACCCGGAAATCGCCGATGCTCAGGAACCGAACGTTCGGCGTATCGTACCAGCGGTAGGGAAGGGACGGCGTCATGGGCGCCCGCCCGCCGAAAAACAGCGAGACCCGGGCGCCGATGTGGGCGAAATTGGGAAATCCGACGATGGCCCTTTCCCCCACCCGAAGCGCCTCCCGGAGGAGGAAGGAGGCCTTCCTGACCTCCTGAAGGCTCTGGTTGAGGATCACATAATCGAAGCAGCGGTCGGGATATTCCGCAAGTCCGGTCTCGATGTCGCCCTGGCAGACGGAGAGCCCCTTTCTGACGCACTCCCAGATCGCCTTCTCGTCGAGTTCGATCCCCTGGACCCGGGTCTCCTTCCGCTGCGACAGCAGCTCCATCAGCTCCCCGTCGCCGCAGCCGAGATCGAGAACGCGGGCGCCCGGTTCGATCCATTCGGAGATGACCCGATGGTCCGGGCGGACATCTTCAGCGATTCCCATTGCCGTTTTCCCTCCCGAGATAGGTCCGCTCCAGAAAATGGCGGATCAGCGTCGTCTGCCCCTCCAACTCGACCAGAAAGGCATCGTGGCCCCAGGTCGATTGCAGTTCGCAGTAGGTCACATCGACCCGCTTGCGTTTCAGTTGCCGGACGATCCCCTGGGACTGATGCGAAGGGTAGAGCCAGTCCGACAGGAAGGAGAGGACGAGAAACCGCGTATCGACGCCCTTTCCGGCAATCAGCCGGCCGCCCGACAGGTCGAGGTAATCCATCGCCTTGGTGATGTAGAGGTAGGAGTTCGCGTCAAAGCGTTTGACGAACTGTTCCCCCCGGTAGCGCAGATACCCCTCCACCTCGAAGTCCGCACCAAAGGCGAACCCGAGCTCACCATCCTTCAGCCTCCGGGAGAATTTCTGCTCCATCGACTTCTCGCTCATGAAGGTGATGTGGCCGATCATCCGCGCCACGGAGAGTCCCTTCTCCGGCTGGCCGGTCGCATAGTAATCCCCGCCGCGCCAAGCCGGATCGGCCATGATGGCCTGGCGGATCACCTCGTTGAAGGCGATCTGCTGCGGCGAGTGCTTCAGCGCGGTGGCGATGGGGATGGCGGACCGAACCCTCTCCGGATAGGAGGCCACCCACTGGAGCGCCTGCATCCCGCCCATGGAGCCACCCGCCACGCAGAGCAGGCGGTCAATCCCGAGGTGGTCGATCAGATGCCGCTGGGCCTGGACCATGTCGCCGATCGTGACGAAGGGAAAGTCCGTTCCATAGGGTTTTCCCGTCTTGGGGTTCACGGAGGAGGGGCCCGTGCTCCCCTTGCAGCCGCCGATCACATTCGAACAGATCACGAAATAGCGGTCCGTGTCGAAGGGTTTCCCCGGGCCGATCATCGCATCCCACCAGCCGGGATCCTTCTCCCCCTTGTGAAAGCCTGCGGCATGGGCGTCGCCGGAAAGGGCGTGCAGCACGAGGATCGCATTGGACTTCTCGCCATTGAGTGTGCCGTAGGTTTCGTAAGCGAGCGTCACCGGCCCCAGGGTCTCCCCGCTTTCCAGCGTCAGCGGCCCGACAAAGGAGTACTCCTTCGTCTCGACGATCCCGAGGGACCGGGGAGGGCCTTCGGGCTTGTCTGCCGCCACTTCCGTTTTCAATAAAGATTCCATCATTGCCTCCACCGGGATGTCTTTTTTATCCCGGCAGCTTCTCTTCTCATGACCTTTATGCATCTCGAAAATCTAATCTCTTCAAGCGCGCATTGGAGATTTTTGGGTGGCTCAGACGCCGATCCCTTCGAACAGCACCGTCGAGAGGTAACGCTCGCCCGCATCGGGCAGGACGACCACGATCGTCTTGCCGGCAAATTCGTCCTGCCGCGCCAACCGCACCGCCACCGCCGCGGCGGCGCCGCAGGAAATTCCAACCAGCATGCCCTCTTCCCTGGCGAGGCGACGCGCGAACGCCACGGCTTCGGTGCTGTCCACTTGTTCAACACGGTCCACGACCGACAGGTCCAGCGTGTCCGGGATGAAGCCGGCGCCGATCCCCTGAATCTTGTGTGGGCCGGGCTTGAGTTCCTGGCCGGCGAGCTTCTGCGAGATCACCGGGCTCTCCTTGGGCTCCACGGCAACGGAGAGGATCTTCTTGCCTTTGGTGTTCTTGATGAAACGGGATATCCCGGTGATCGTGCCCCCGGTTCCGACGCCCGAGACGAGTACGTCGATGCTGCCGTCGGTGTCGTTCCAGATCTCGGGACCGGTCGTCTTCTCGTGGATGGCAGGGTTCGCCGGGTTCTTGAACTGCTGCGGCAGGAAGTAGCGTGCCGGGTCCGACGCGGCCAACTCCTCGGCCCGCTGGATGGCGCCCTTCATGCCCTCGGCGCCGGGCGTGAGGATCAGGTTGGCTCCGAACGCGGCCAGCACGCGGCGGCGTTCGATGCTCATGGTCTCCGGCATGGTCAGCGTCAGCTTGTAGCCGCGCGCCGCCGCCACATAGGCCAGAGCGATGCCCGTGTTTCCGCTCGTGGGCTCGACAATCTCCACGCCGGGCTTGAGAATGCCGCGCTTTTCCGCGTCCCACACCATGGCTGCACCGATACGGCACTTGACCGAGTAGGCGGGGTTGCGACCCTCAATCTTGGCCAGCACGATTGCCTTGGCCCCCTGCACGACGCGGTTGAGTTTGATCAGCGGGGTGTTGCCGATCGATTCCGAGTTGTCCTTGTATACGTTGCTCATACGACCTCCCTGTTTACGGCGTCAATGATCATCGCCACGCCGATGCGGTCCTTCACGCTTGAGAGGGGGTTCGCCTCCCTCAAACGACACCGTATCAGGCCACAGACTTTTTCAGGGCCTGATCAATGTCTTGCCGGATGTCCTCGACATCCTCGATTCCAACGGAGAGGCGGAGGAAATCCGCCGTCACCCCCGTCGCCTCCTGCTCCGCCGGCGTGAGCTGCTGGTGCGTTGTCGAGGCCGGGTGGATGACGAGGCTCTTGGCATCGCCGATGTTGGCCAGGTGCGACAAGAGCTTCACCGATTCGATGAACCGTTTCCCCGCCGCAAGTCCCCCCATGATTCCGAAGCCCAGGAGCGCGCCGTAATGGCCCTTCAGGTATTTCGTCGCCAGCGCATGGCTCGGATGGTCCGGAAGCCCCGGATAATTGACCCAGCTCACCAGCGGATGGGCCTGGAGGAACCGGGCAACTTCCAGTGCGTTTTCGGAGTGCTTCCGCTGCCGGAGGCACAGCGTCTCCAGCCCCTGGAGGAGTTGGAAGGCGTTGAAGGGGCTTAAGCAAGCCCCGATATCCCGGAGCCAGAGGACCCTCGTCCGCAGGGCGAAGGCGACATTCCCCATCCCCGGCAGATTGCCGAAGGTCTCCCAGAATTTGAGACCGTGGTACCCCGGGTCCGGTTCGGTGAATTCCGGGAACTTGCCGTTTCCCCAGTCGAATTTTCCGCCGTCGACGATGACGCCCCCGATCGTGGTCCCGTGACCGCCGATGAACTTCGTCGCGGAGGTCGTCAGAATGTCGGCGCCGAAATCGAGCGGCCGCACGAGCCCCACGCCGATCGTATTGTCCACCACAAACGGAACCCCGGCCCGGCGGGCGATCCCGGCGATCGCCTCGAAATCGGGGACGTCGACCTTCGGGTTTCCGATCGTTTCGGCATAGACGGCCCTTGTTTTCTCCGAGATGGCCGCCGCGAACGCCTCCGGTTTCGCCGAATCGACGAACCTCACGCTCCTTCCCAATTTGGGAAACGTATAGTGGAAGAGTTGATAGGTCCCGCCGTAGAGGTTGTTGCCGGCCACGATCTCATCACCGATGCGCGTGATCGCCAGCAGCCCAAGCGTGATGGCCGCCATCCCCGACGAGACGGCGAGGGCCCCTGTACCCCCCTCCAGCGCGGCAACACGCTTTTCAAAGACATCGGTTGTCGGATTCATGATCCGGGTATAGATGTTTCCGAAGGCCTTCAGCGCGAAGAGATCCGCCGCATGATTCGTATCCTTGAAAACATAGGACGTGGTCTGATAGATGGGCACCGCCCGCGCGCCCGTCGCCGGATCGGGGTTTTCCTGACCGGCATGCACCGCCAAGGTATCGATTTTTCTTCCCGACATGATGTAATCTCCTTCTCGTCGTTCCACTGTAAGATCGATTCGTCCGGTATGCAATAAAAAACCCGCAGAACCTTCACCGGTCCGCGGGTCGCCCGTTCATGAAATCAGCGCAAGCTTCACATGAACAGACCTCCCCGTCCGGTGTAACAACACATGCACATCAGAATGTTCCCCAAATTACGATCCCGTCTCATGTTTCAACTTCTCCCTCTGTCTTTCCACCATGGCCGCCAGTGTCATATCTTCCAGCGACTGCTGCATGTTTTTCGACGCCTCTCCCCAGATGTCCCGGGAGATGCAGGAGAGCGACCTCTCGCAGAGCGCCGGGTTGTCCACACAGTCCACCAGGCACAAAGTGCCTTCCAGAATCCGGAGGATCTCCTTCAGGGAGATAGCCTCCGGCGCCTTTCCCAGCATATACCCGCCGTGCGCTCCCCGCCGGGAGTTGACGAGACCTGTCGTTTTGAGCGGGTTGATCAACTGCCAGAGGTACTTTTCGGAGATCCCCTGGCGCTCGGCGATATCCTTCAGCAGGATGGGCCCCTCACCGTAATGGAGAGCAAGCTCAAGCATCAGCCTTACACCGTATCTCCCCCTTGTCGAGAGCTTCATCGGACAACCCTGTTCCCATCTCTATTAATTCTACCAATTCAGTGGTAATTATAGCCGCGAATCAGTTCCTGTCAAGAAAAATTTATTAGAAAAACGGCCTGGTATATCTTGATGCTACAAATCCGCAATATCCCATCATCAGGCAAAAAAACAGAATTACGGTTAAATATATTCAAGATCTTCCGGTTTTTTGCCGATAAGATACTCAAAGGAGATCATCATGAATATCCTGGCAGCAGTTCCTTTGAGAACGGCTTCTTTGAGGGCGATCCGGCATCCCGGAGCGGTGTTATATAAAATCCTGTCCGAACGAACCCTGATCAGCCGCTTGCAGTATTTTATCGAAACGACCGATTGGGACGAAAAATATCTCTACCATAAAGTGATCGACAAAATTTGCGTTGGCGTTATAATCCTTTCCATTATCTACTTATGTTTCCGTCCCGGCGCCTATCTTGTCGGGATCGTTTTTGGAAATTATGGTCAATGACTGACGAAATCCGTGATCTCTTGCCATTCAGACGCGTCTATCAACATGGACCAATTGTTATGACCGGCCCCTTTGATGATCCACATTCTTTTATCCCCTGGCAGCAATGCAAATAATCCCTCTGCATGCCTGACCGGGACCACCTCATCTCGCTCCGCTCCCACTACTGCGATTTTCCCCTGAAATGATTTCAGGTTTTCCGCATTGTCGTACCGGTCTTTCATAAACCAGCCCGCCGGCAAATATGGGTAATAGTCTTTGGCCACCGCCAACAGTGTGTTCCAGGGAGTAATGAGAATAATGCCGGCAATGCTCAGAGACGTATCCCTGGCCACTCCGGCAACCACTCCACACCCCAGTGATTCACCCAATAAATAGATCGGGCCTTTATATTTCTCGGCTGCAATGTGAATCGTTTCCCGGGAATCGTTTACAAACGACTGCTCGCCTAACCGTCCTTTGCGTCCTCCATATCCAGGGTATTCGGCAAGGATGACCCGATAACCCATCGAACACAGTGCTGATAAATAATACTCTCTATCCGCTGCCGTACCGGCATTTCCATGAAAGACGATGATGGTGCCTTTTATATTCTCGATTCCGCCGGTACTGATATAACCCCGAGAACCGATTGGCCCGGCAGGCCAGAATTGTATACCTTTTGCGGTGAGTTCTGATTCGGATGGCAAACGTGAGTCCGGAAAATACAGCATATTATGTTGCATATCGCACCCTGTGAAAGAGATCCCTGATAGGATCAAAATCAATATTTTCTTGACAGATATAAAACGCATCAATAGAGCGGGCCGCCACCATGCCTGATAAAGGGGAACCTTTCACCAACATCCATTGAAGCTCTCCGCAGCAATCTGCTGAGAGTCTTCGATCCTTAAGAGGAACAAACAATATCATTTTTACTCGCTTACCCCGCGGCAAGCCGCGGGGTAAGCGCTCGTGGGCGGATTCATCCCGTCAATAATCCGAATGAATTCCGGTTTTTACCTCCTTCTGACAAGACCGGCATCGATAAACAATCCTTGGATATCCTGAACAAATTTTCATTGGACCACCACAGAACTCACAAATTGCCCTGTTCCGGTAAACAAATAATCCGATCGGTATCAAACCGGTTCCCAAGGCTATAAAAGGTAAAAATTCATCAAAGGGTAAGATTTTGAACCATGCGAACCCCAAAAAAATGAACAGGCAGGAGATCCAGGAGATCGTGGCAACCAATCGCAGTTTTCGAGTGTATTCGATGGCGTTCATAATGATATTAATTTCCCAAAAGGGTATGCCCCTCTTTGGCGAAGGGGAAACTGAGGCTTCCGAATGCCGTCCTGACCTCGGCCTTTCCCTCTATCTTATAAGGCAGGTCACCCCCGGTGAAAATTGCCTTCAGGCTTCCACCCAAGTCTTTGAACTTGACATCGACAGGCACCTGTATCGGCGTTGTTGATGATGATGGGATCAGGACTTCTTTTTCCAAGCGCCCTTTTCCGATTTCCTCATTTTTAAGGTATATGGTGCATTCAAAAGATTGGAGTGTGAGGTCAAGACGGTTCGGATTATGTACATCGAGACCGATGAGAAGATTCATCTCTGTGAAAGAGCGGGGGCTGAAGATGACCCCGCGCAGGACGAAGGACGGCTTCTCCAGTATCCAGCCCAGGCAGGACATCAGGAAAATAGAAAAGGCACACAGGCACAATATTCTACAATGCGTTTTTACTTTCTTTTGATTCATTCCGCTACCAGCTTTTTACCAAGATCGAAAGCCCCTTGCATCACCTTTTCATTGGATCGGATCTGACCGGCATCCATGGCGCTCCCATAGACCATCCCGACAATCGGGGATTCCGTATATCCATAGGCGTCCTGAAAAGCCCTTAAAGCATTGATGCAACCAGACGTAAAAGGATCTTCATCGCCATACGTCATGGCAATGGCAATCCGCTTACCCCGGAAGGGATCTTTATGATATGCGGGAAGCGCAAAACACCGATCCATGAAGATCTTGGTCTGTGCGGACATTGTAAACCAGTAAACAGGGCTGGCAATAACCCAGGCGTCTGATTCGATGAGCTTCCGATAGATCTCCTGCATGTCATCCTGGATGGAACAGCCTTTGCTGTTTTTCTTCTGGCAGGCAAAACAGGCTTTGCAGGGGGAAATATTCTTACCCTGTAAATAAATGGTTTCGACTTTTGCCTTTCCCGATTTGGCACCCTTGGTGATCTGCTCTGCCAGAATGGCGCTATTGCCTTTTCTTCTCGGACTTCCTAAAAGGACCAGAACTTTTTTTGCCATTGGGTTCCCTCCTGACGGATGTATTCTGTTTCAAGAGACTTTATCTTGGTCATGATGTTACGCAGACGATATATTTGAATGCTTTCTTTTTCAACATGTAAATTTCAGGTGACTATTGAGCGGACTTCCGCTCACCGCCCGAAACACTCCTTTTCCCTTCCCATTTTTCGCGTTTGAAAAGGAGGCGGGGGCGTGGTAAATAGGCATCACATCCGGAGAGAAGCCACTCCGGCAGAATTAGGGAGAGACCGGACAAAACAGAAGGAGAAAATCATGCGCATCGCCATCATGGGACAGGCCGCCTTCGGCGCCAAGGTCCTGGAAACATTATCGGACAGGGGGGAGGAGATCATCGGCGCCTGGCTCCCCCAGGGGAAGCCGGGGGGGAGGCCGGATCCCCTGAAGACCGCTGCCGATAGCCGCGGCATTCCGGCCCATCAGCCGGAAAGCTACAAGACGCCGGAGACCCTCGCGGCGTTCCGGGCCACGAATCCCGATTTGCTGATCATGGCCTTCGTAACCGACATCATCCCGCTTTCCTTCGTCACAGCCCCGACGCAGGGGGCAATCTGCTACCATCCGTCCATTCTTCCCCGTCACCGCGGCGGGAGCGCGATCAACTGGGCGCTGATCATGGGGGATCAAGAGACGGGACTTTCGATCTTCTGGACCGATGCGGGGATCGACACAGGACCTGTCCTTCTCCAGAAGCGGATCCCGATCGGACCCGAAGATACGACCGGCTCCCTCTACTTCAACCGGCTCTTTCCCCTCGGCGTCGAGGCGATCGCGGAGTCCGTCGATCTGATCAAGTCGGGGCGGGCGCCCCATCTGGTCCAGGATGAAAGCCGGGCCACCTACGAACCGCTCTGCAACGACAAGGTCGCCGGGATCGACTGGGGGAAACCCGCGGCAGAGGTCCACAACCTCATCCGGGGTTGCGACCCCCAGCCGGGGGCCTATTCGTTTTATCGGGGGAAGAAGGTCCGCCTCTTCGAGGCCCGGATTGAGAACATTCACCGTCCGGAAGCCCGCCCCGGCGAAGTGCTGGCGGTTGAGGAGAGCGGATTCACCGTAGCCGTCGGCGGCGGGGCGATCCGCATCGGAAAAGTCCGGACGGATGAAGGCAAGCAGGACGCCGCCGCCTTCGCCGCAGCAGCGGGACTGAAGCAGGGGGAGATCTTCGCGGCCGACTGATCGCCGATTGCAGGGAATTCCATACAGCATCCGCTCCTGATTTCCGCAACCATTATTTAATTCCCCTTGACTTGCCGGGCCGCTTTTCCTACCTTTCCAGGACCCGAGCAATACCATCAATCAAACAGAGAGGATGAGATGGAAATCACCCCGGACGAAAAAGAGATGCTCCACAGAATTACCGACAACCAGTACAGCGGCGGCGGCTACAAACGTGCGACATGGATTGAGATGACCTGCCGTACCGAAACGGACAGGGCGGTGCTTGACACGCTCTGCCGGAAAGGTCTGGTCGAAACCGGATTGGGAGGAACCGTGGCGGGCGATCCCTACGATGCCTGCTGGTTGACCCCGAAAGGGAAAGCAGTGATTGAGTAAGGAGGTCACGGTCGTGACGGCAGAAGACATCTTGAAGGCAGAGCTCCAGGGTTACAAGGCAAAGATCACCCCCTCGACAAAAGCGACGCTCACCTGGAGCCGGGATCTGGTCTTTGCGGGGAGGACGCCCCAGGGATATGAGCTTGATTTCGACGCCGACGCCCAATGGGGTTGCAAACCGACGGAGGCGCTGCTGCTCTCTTTGGGCGGCTGCATGGCCATCGACATCGTCTCGATCCTTAAAAAGATGCGCATGGAGATCCGCCGTTTCCGAATCGACCTGGCCGGTGAGCGGAATCCCGATCCGCCCCAGTATTTCCGAACCGTGGAGATGGTCTTCCATCTGACCGGAAAAAACCTGGACCCCCGCCGGATCGACCGCGCCATTGCCCTGTCCCGGCAGACCTACTGCTCCGTTTACAACTCCCTGCGTCCGGACCTGGACCTGAAGATCAGCTATACCGTGGACGATGAGAAGGACGCCCCATCCTGACCAAGGGAGGGGATCCCGGGGAACGGCGGCATAGAGAGGTTAGCGGTTGCCCTTGCCTCGGATCAGCCAGAGCCATAGACGATCCACGGCGTCGATCAGGCGTTTGAAATCCCCGCCGTGGCTCATCGCCGAAGCGAAAAGCTCCCGCCGTAAAGCCCGAATCTCCCCGTCATCGCACCGCAGCGGAGAGAGCGGGCCGGTTTGCATGTAACACCGTTCCCGTTCCAGCAGGCGTTTCGCTTTTGCGACAAACGGGGCAAGCTGCCGCTGGATCTCCAACAGCTCCTGCCGCAGCCGGTCCGAATCTGCGCGTTCGGAAAGCGCCGCGTCCCCGTCGGGATCCCGCCGGCCGAGGGCGAGATGACTTTGGATTTCCCGGGTCATCACGGACAGGGTGCTGTATTCCAGACCGCGGACGCCTCGGCGCCACTGGAGCAGATAAGGATTCCGCCAGCGCCAGAGCAAGCGGCCTTCGCCGGCGGCAATGAGCTCTTCAACGCCGGCCAGGATCTCCGCCAGGGTCGCCACGCTATCCGGCGGTACGCAAACCCGGGGGCCTTCCGACGGTCCATTTCCGCCCGCCGCCGGGGCTGCGGGTGAACCGGCCGTCAGATACCGCCAAAGGTTTTGCAGCACCGCTCTTCCGCTTCGGTCGCCGGGGGTGTCGAAATGGAGCATGGACAGGACAACCCTCCCGCGGCCGCACCGGCCTTCCAAAACCGCCGGTTCGCCCCGCAGGCGCGCCGGGTTCAGCAGAATACCGTAGCTCGCCTCCAGGGCCGGCCAACCTTGACGCTCCCCGGTCTCCACGGGGATATCCGAGCTGAGGGCGTCCGGTTGCGCCTCCTCATAGGCCGCCAGAACACGGACTCCCGGATCCAGGACCGTTGGTTGCGAAGGCCACCACGCCGTGAAGATCGGCACTTCAACGCCCTGCCAGATCGGATGAGCGGCAGGGGAGACCCGGATACCGCCGCTGAAGCTGGTGACCCTTTGTGCCGATGGCTTCCGACCGATGGGCAGAAGCGCAATGCCCTCCCGGGTGGCCAGTCCGGCGCCGCCGCAGATGCCCAGGTAGCTCCCGCCGGCTTCGACGAAACGGCGGATCTCCGCGCATCCTTTTTCTCCCAGGGCGGCGATTTTGTTGGAGGCCCAGCCGCCGGGAACGAAGAGCATCCGATAATGGGCAAGGCCCCCCCGGCGGACCTCCTCCGCCCGGAGAAGGTCAAAAGGCAGTCCGGCCTCTTGTAGCGCCCGCCACGCCATGATCCCCCAGAGGAACGATTCGTCCCAGAGCAGGGCGCAGGGTCTTTTCGGAGCCGTTTTGGCCGCACAGAGGGCATCATCGGCAATCAAATCCGCCATGATTTCCTCATCTCTCTCAAAACGGCATCCTGCAAACATGGGCATCGGGAAACATTGACGCTGTGCCGGACCTGCCGCCGCCCCTTGGGCTGCTGCAGGTCCGGCGCGCTTCGAGCAGAAAAGGTCATGCCGCTCAGAAAGTCGGCACCGGGAAGAGGATGCCTCCGAAGATCAGGTAGGACAGAATGAGCGTCCAGATGATGTTGAAGGCCTGCGCGGTGAGAAACACAAATGCCGGTTTTCCGCCGCCCATCGCAATGAGTTCGCTGAACTTGGTCTCCAGGCCGATGCAGAGGAAGGCCAGTGTGAACCACCAGCCCCGGAGCCCTGCGGTGATGCCCGTTACGGCCTTTGCCTGAGCTTCCATCATGAAGAAGGAAAAGACGATGGAGGCGACGATGAACCCGAGGACGAACTTGGGGAAACGGGTCCAGATCTGCATGAGGCTCGGCTTATCCCCTCCTACTGCCTGCCCCTTGAAGGCAAACCAGAGGGCCAGAAAGAAGGCCGCAAATCCGATCAGGACATTCTGCGCCATCTTGACGACGACGGCCACGCTCATGGCCTCCGGTCCGGCGATCGCTCCCGCGGCCACGACGGCCCCCGTCGTGTCGATGGTCCCGCCGAGCCAGGCCCCGGCAACCGCCGGCGGCATCCCCGCCCATTTGGCAATGAGGGGCATGAGGATCAGCATGGGAATGGCGCACAGCAAGACCAGGGAGATGGTGTGGCTCACCTTTTTGGAGTCGCCCTGGACGGCGCCGCCGGCGGCGATGGCGGCCGAGACGCCGCAGATCGACACGGAGGCGCCGAGAATGGACGCAAATTCGTCGTCAAGTCCCACTTTGCGGGCGAACCAGATGCAGAAGTAGAAGACGATCCCGATCACCAGAATGGACTGGATCATCCCGTAGGCGCCCACCTTGGCGATGGTGCCGAAGAGGACCTCGGCGCCCAGGAGGACCAGACCGATCTTGATAAAAAATTCCGTTTTGATGGCCGCCTTCAACCAGCCGGGCAGACCAACCGTGTTGCTGATCAGGAGACCGAAGATCAGGGCCCAGAAGACCACCTCCAGGCCGTAGTATTTGACAATATTGTTTTCGGATACGAAGTAGGCCAGCGCCGAGAGGATGAAAACGATGGGAAACCCGGCCATGAACTTGCCGACCGGCATGCCCATGAAGGCCATGCCGATGATGCAGAGGATCGCAAACCCGATGAACAGGTAGAGCGCCTTCATGAGGTTAGCGCCTCCGAAGACCTTTCCCACGTTCGCCCCTGCGTCGCCCTTGATGTCCGAGGCCACCTTTGCGGCCTTCTTCTGGAAGTCCTTGTCCTTGATCTCTTTGGCGGCCGCTTCCATCTTGCCGGCGGCCTCGCCGATGGCCTTCCGGTCTTTGCCGTCCAGGGCCGTTTTGAGTGCCGCGGCTTGCTCCTTCAGAGCGGGCTCGGCCTTCGCTTCCGCTTCCTTGGCTGTGGAATCCACTTTTTTGGCATACCCGGAGATCTTGTCCTGGAAGGACCCGTCCCCGATCCATTTCCATCCGGGCAGCGACATGGTCGCCCCCGCGAGGAAAAAGGCGAGGATGAAAAACCCGATCCAGACGGACATCCAATCATCACTTTTCCACAGAACAGACCAGTTGATCCCATTGCTTTTGTCGCCCATACACCCGCACCTCCTTATGATAAATTTTCAGTACGTTTTGAACACGCCGAACTGAAGACACTCTAAGGAACCGCCGAGCATGAGGGACCATCACATCCGATCCGGCCCTTCACGTTTCGAAAACAATAACTCCGCGAGAGCAACCTCAAACAGGCCCATGCCTGATCATGATTGGAGATGGTCGATAGGGGCATACAGAGTCTTGTTTTTCAGAATAAAACCCCTTACGGCGCAATATATATGGGCATTGCGGGAATTGCAATAAAAACCTGTCACAAAAAACCCGCCCGAAAACGGTTGGCTTTTTCGTCCAAACTGGGTTACGATCCGTTCGGATTCGTTGAAGAGAACCCTTTGAAGAACAGGGGAAAACACCGTGATCAGTCCCGCGCAGGAAGCCGATATCCTTGCCAAGGCCTATGTCCCCGAGCACATCGTGAGCCTCATGGCCCTGATTTCCGGGGGAGACCCTTTTCTGCTTGGAGACTATCTGGGGTTTTCCGGCGACAACTGGCTCATCTTTGTGGGATATCCCCTCGACAGGGATTTTTCCCGGGAAAAATGCGAACTCATCCTGAAACAGGCCATCGAGACATACCGGCCCGCGCACCTTCGATTCATCGGACCGGAAACACCCTCATTCATCGAGAACCCCTGTACGGAGAGAGAATCGGATCGATACTACACCCTTGAAATCGACCCCGCCGGATTGAAACCCTCCCTTCGGCGGATTGCCGTTAAGGCATCCGCACTCCGCGTGGAGAAGGGGCAGACTTTCTCCGGGCAGCATGAGGCGCTGGTCGCGGAATTCATCGGGAGGATAACTTTGCCCCCCCGGGTCAGGGAACTCTACCGCGCTATGCCCGATTATATCGGCCGCTCGCCGACCGCCTGGACCTTAAACGCCCGGGACAAGGCCGGAAACCTCTGCGCTTTCTACATCGTCGACCTCGGGGCCGTCCATTTTGCCACCTACCTCCTCGGCGCCCATTCCAAGCGACACTACGTATCCCATGCCTCCGACCTGCTGTTCCGGGAGATGATCGACCTGTCGCTGGAGCATGGGAAAGGCGTCATCAACCTCGGACTGGGAGTCAACGAGGGCATCCGGCGCTTCAAGGAAAAGTGGGGCGGCATACCCTCTCTCCGTTACGAATTCTGCGGGTACCGATATGGGGCCGCCGGGAAGGTATCGCTGATCGACGCCCTCATGGCCAGGTTCTTGAACGGTCCGGAAATACCGGTGAGATATTCATGAAGTGGTTCCCCTGGCAGGAAAAAAACTTACGGACGATCTGGCGGATCGAGAAAAACGGCGGGAGCGCCCACCTCGTGGGGACCGCCCATTTTTCGCCGTACAGTTTCCGAAAGGCCATAACCGCGCTGGTCCGGCGATCCGATACCGTTCTGTTCGAAGGGCCTCTCGATCAGGAGAGCATGGCCTGCGTCACCCGATACGGCTGCCTGGCTGCGGACACCCCATCCGTTTACGATGCGCTGGACCCCGCCCTCATCAGAGAGATCAACGGCGAGCTGGCTGCCCGATCCGGCCACGCCACCACGGCGGAGTCCTATCTTGACCTCATCTGTTTAAAACAAAAAGGCTTTTTAGAGGTCCATGCCCGGGGTGTCCGTCCCTGGATGGCCTTTTTCGCCACCTGGTCCGCCTTTTTGAACTGGAAACATTCGATGGACGTCGAAGCCTTCCACATCGCCCGGAAGCTTGGCAAAAAAATCGAGTACCTGGAAACCATTGAAGATCAACTCAAGGCGCTGGACGGGATCCCGTTCGATAGGATTGTAAATTATTTCAAGAGATTCGAACATTGGAACGCCCACAGGGCACTGTTCGCCAAGGTTTTTCTCGCAGGAGATCTGCGGAACTACCTCACCGTAACGGGAGAATTTCCGACCCGCTGTGAATCCATCATCGCCGGAAGGGATCCGATCTTCTTCGAGGGAATCCGCAAGTCCCTCGAAAAAGGGCCCCTCACCGCCTTCGTCGGGGTCGGCCACATCCCCGGAATGCTGGCTATGTTTCTTAAAGAGGGATACCGGATCACCCAGGACGAACCATGATCACTGCCGCCCAGGAAGACTACATCATACGCCATGCGTACCTGCCGGAACACGTTCCCGAGTATGTGACGGCCATCTCCGGGACAGAGGCGTTTCTCTTCGGGAACTCTCTCGCGTATGCCGGGAACGGGCTTTTGATTTTCGTCGGATATCCTCTCGGCGTACCCTTTGAGGCAAACCGGATGGAACGGGATCTCGAAGAGGCGGTGAAACGCCTCAACCCGGAACGTGTCTCCCTGATGGCCCCCTCCATCCCACCCGCCCTGGGGAAGGGCGACCATCCCCCCGGCGACGCTTACTACCGGATGGACCTTTCATCCGCCGGGATTCCGCAAAAAACGAGAAACATGCTGAACAGGGCGGGAAGGGAACTCTCCGTATCGATCATCAGCCATTTCGGCACGGAGCATGGAAGACTGGTGGAGACATTCCTCAGGAACCGCTCCCCGGACGAAGGGACCAAGTTCATCTTCGCGAGGATCGACCGGTATCTCCTCGCCGCGAAAACCGCACGGATCTTCGAGGCGAGAACCGACAGGGGCGAGCTCGTGGCCTTCGACGTCGCCGACTTCAAACCCAGGGACTACGCCCTTTATATGTTCAACTTCCGTTCAGAGGCCCATTACGTCCCGGGGGCGTCGGATCTGCTCCTTTCCGCGATGATTCGACAGGCGGTTGCGGAAGGGAAAAGGTATCTCAACCTGGGGCTGGGGATCAACCCGGGGGTCACCTTTTTCAAGCTGAAATGGGGGGGGGTCTCCTTTGCCCCCCATGCCTTCTGCCTGTACAATCCATCCAGAAAGGGGCTGCTGGCGATGCTTTTCCAGCGGTAGTGAGGCCATGATCGAAAAGTTTTTCGGAAGGTTCCTGCGGCGGGAAAAAAGAAAACTTTTTTCGGCCTGGCAGATCGAACTCACGACCCGCTGTCCGCTCCGCTGCCGGATGTGCGCCCGCGAGGCAGAGGCCTCCTGGCAACATCGGGACATGGCCCTCGACGATTTCCGGAAAATCCTCCCCTATCTGGCGGACGTGGAGACCGTCGTTCTCGAAGGCTGGGGTGAATCCCTGCTTCACCGGGATCTTGCCACGTGCATCCGGCTGGTAAAGCAAGAGGGCCCACGGGTGGGGTTCGTCACCAGCGGTTTCGGATTGACACGGGACCGGGTACACGAGCTTCTCGAGGCGGGGCTCGACTTCGTGGGTTTCTCGGTTTCGGGAGCCACCGCCCGCACGCACGACGCGATCCGGGTCCATTCCCATCTCCCGGACCTTCTGAGCGTCATCCGCCTTTTCCAGGAGGCAAAACGAAGTCTCGGCTTGCAGCGGCCCGGCATGCACATCGTCTTTCTCATGCTCCGGGACAATATCGCCGAGCTGCCTGCAATTCCCGCCCTGGCCCGAGAAGCGGGCATCGACGAGGTCGTCGCCATCAATATCTGCCACACGCTCAATCCGTGGCAGGAGGCACAGAGGGTATTTGCCCCGGATGGGGCGGCCGACGGGGACGAGGCGCTCCTCAGACAGGCGGAAACCAACGCGCGAAAGTTGAAGATCCGTTTCAAGAGACCGGCCCTTTCCGCCTCCGAGCACCCTGTGTGTGCAGAAAACCCGCTGAGCAACCTCTATATCTCCGCAGAGGGGGAGGTATCGCCCTGTGTCTATCTCCACCCGCCTCTCCCCTCGCCTTTCCGGAGGATCTTCTGCGGGAAGGAATACCGGATCGAGAAGGTCAGCTTCGGCAACATCTTCCGGGATCCATTCCCTGCCATCTGGGGTTGCCGTGATTATGAGGATTTTCGGGCCCGTTTCCTGCAACGGCAAAGGGAGAACCGGGAGTTGTGCTTTTCTCTTCTGGACAGTCCGAAATTGAAAAACCCTGGGGACAACCTCCTGTCGCTTCCTCCTGCGCCCTGTCAAACCTGCCATAAAATCATCGGTGTCTGACGGGACCCGAACCATGGAGAATCAGCGGCGGCAAGCCATCAGAAAAGGTCTCTCCCGCTTTCCTGCATTTGCCGGGGATATCGTACCGCGGCGCTTACCGGCAGGCCGGGCAGGCGGTCACACACCGGAAGCAGTGATACTCAAAACCGATGAAGGAGGCCTGGTAGAGTTCGAAGAATCGCGGATTGATAAGCTGCTCCTTTTGGGTTTCGGCCGCCGCCCCGATGAACTTTTTGCCGTAGGCGATCGCGCCGCCGATGCCGTTCGGCTGCGAAACCCGAAGGCATTTCATCGGGTCTGTCTTCCCCTCCTCCTCCAGTGCCTTTGCCGGGCAGGCCTCGACGCAGAGATTGCATCGGTTGCAAAGCTCGTCCCGGACAGGGGGATCGGATTCGAGCGGCAGATCGGTGAGGCAGGCGGTGAAGATAAGCCGCGTACCGTAACGGGGATGGATGACGAGGTTGTGGCGCCCGAAGACTCCCAGCCCCGCCGCAACAGCCGCGTGCCGGAGCGAGAGGTCGGCGACGACGCCCATGAAGGGAGCGGCCATGTTCAGCGGAAAGGAGGGGGCGATCGGCGCCGCCTTCGCCCGGAACCGATCCTCGATAAACTTCGCGATCAGGTAATTGTTCCGGGTCCCGTGGCTCATCATGGCCAGACGCGACATCATCCGGATCCGCTCGTTCTCCGACTCAAGCCCCCCCTCGAGCTCGCGGTAACCCAGGACCACAAGCGACCGGACCCCGGGAAGCAGCGTCCGGGGATCCGGAGTACGCGGAGAGCGGTAATCCTCGATCGCGGCGAATCCTACCACCTCCGCCCCCTTCTCCCGGCCGAAATTGCGAATGGCCTCCTTCATGATCCCCTCCTTGAAATGATGGATGCTTCAGGCAACCGGCAAGCCTCCGGTACGATTATCGCGGAAATAGACTTAAAAGAAAAGGAAAATTGTCCTCACGGACGCCTGCCGGGGGACGAGACAAGGCACGTGGACTGGCCTCTTCAATACCGGCCGGAGCGGCCGGTTCACATCAGGAGGGCGGTTTCCGCCTTCAGCCGGAACAGGTAGACCTCTTTTGCGTGACCGATATGCCTTTCCACCAGCTTGTTTAACCCGTTCATATCGCGGGATTCGATCGCATCCACGATCCACTCGTGTTCCTCGAAGATCCGACTGAGAACATCCGGTGAGGACCAGGCGGCATAGCGGATGATTTGAGAGCGATTCCGAAGATCGTTGATCATCCGGTGGAGGGTGAGGTTCCCGGACAACTGAAACAGATGGTCGTGGAAATGGCTGTCCGCTTCAATCATGGCCACGATGTTTTTTTCGCGGCCGGCCTCTTTGATCTTCTCGACCAGCATTCTGAGTGTCTTGATCTCCTCGGCGGTTGCTTTTTCCAGAGAGAGCCGGGCGGCGAGCTGTTCCATCGCCACGCGGATGACGAAAATTTCCTCCACTTTCTGCTCACTGAGTTCGCTCACAACCACCCCTTTGAAGGGGGTGATGGTCACCAGTTCCTTGGTCTCCAGGATCTTGAAGGCGTCCCGCACCCAGTAGCGGCTTACCCCGAACATCTCCGCCAGCGTCGCCTCGACCAGCCGTTCCCGCAACTTGAACGCGCCGGTCAGGATCATATTCTCGAGCCGGGAGACGAACTTCTGGAAATCCGTTTTGCAGCCCGCAGGTGGCGTTGTTTGCTTAGAGTTTGGCATACACTTATCCTAAACTGTGTACATTGTTGCTATCCGGATTGTTAACAATCTATCGCCGGTTTTGAACGATGTCAAGCCTTTTCGCATCTCGTTTTTTGCTTGACAGGCAATGGTTGACCTGCTAAATCTCAGATTGTTAACAATTTGAAAAACAATTTATGCGACACCGGGATTGATTTATATCAACAGCCGTATTGAAGACTTTAGACCAACGGGAGGATACGGATCGATGGGTTCGAAATTCAAGGTGCTTCTCTATGAGACCATGCACGCGGAAGGGACGAGGTTGCTGGCGGAGAAGTGTGAGCTGGTTTACGCCAAGTCGTTTGAAGAGGCACACCTCATTTCGCTGGTTCACGATGTGGATGCAATCGTCATCCGGGCCAACGGGGCGGTATCCCGCGGGATCATCAACGCGGCCCCGCGGCTGAAGGTCATCGGGCGGCACGGCGTAGGCCTCGACGGCATCGATCTGGCTGCGGCCGCGGAGCGCGGCGTCCGGGTGGTTTACACGCCCACAGCCAACACCGAGAGCGTAGCGGAGCATTTCGTCGCCCTTGCGCTGATGCTGGCCAAGAAGGTCCGGCTGGGCGACATCGCGCTGCGCCAGGGGAACTGGAAGGCACGATACGACCTGATCGGGACCGAACTGCGGGGGAAAACCCTGGGCGTCCTCGGCTGCGGCCGGATCGGACAGCAGACCGCCCGCATCTGCCATTACGGGTTTGCGATGCCGGTCGCCTACTATGATGTGGTCGACTATCCCAAGGTCGAATCCGAACTCGGGGCCGTTCGGGCCGATATGGAAGAGGTCTGCCGGAGGGCCGACTTCGTCTCCATCAACCTTCCGATGCTTCCCGATACCCGCGGCCGGGTCAACGCGGATCTGATCCGGCAGATGAAGCCGTCCGCTTTCCTGATCAACATGGCCCGGGGGCCCATCTGGAACGAAACCGACGTCCTGGACGCCCTCAAATCCGGACGGATCGCCGGCGCCGGATCGGATGTGTTCGAGTCTGAACCGGCCTTGCCGGGGAATCCGCTTTTTGCAATGGATAACTTTGTGGGCACACCCCACATGTCGGCCCACACGGACGAGGGGATGAGCCGGATGAGTCTCGTGGCGAGCGATGTTCTGGCCGTTCTCGAAGGGCGAAAGCCGGAATTTCCCGTGCCGGGGGGCCGTCAGTGAAAAGAGTTCAAGCCGTTTCATGAACAAACGAGAGAAAGGATGTGTGGCCGTGGCAAGAGAGATGGAACTGATGCAGGGGAATCAGGCCATTGCGGAGGGTGCGTTTTATGCCGGGGCGCGGTTTTATGCCGGATACCCGATCACGCCCTCTTCGGAGATCGCCGAGGAATGTTCGAAAAGGATGCCGCTTCTGGGCGGCATATACATGCAGATGGAGGATGAGATCGCCAGCATGGCGGCGATCATCGGGGCATCCCTTTCGGGCGCGAAGGCCTTTACGGCGACGAGCGGGCCGGGTTTTTCGCTGATGCAGGAGAACATGGGGCTGGCCGTGATGGGAGAGGTTCCCTGCGTGGTGATCGATGTCCAGCGCCGCGGACCCAGTACGGGGCTGTCGACCAAACCGGCGCAGGGGGACATCATGCAGCTTCGCTGGGGACGGCACGGGGACCAGATTGTGATCGCGCTCTGCCCGGCAACGGTGAGAGAGTGTTTTATGCTGACCGTGGCCGCCTTTAATCTCTCGGAAAAATTTCGCGTTCCCGTGATCATCTCCCCCGATGAGATCGTCGGTCACATGCGGGAAACCTTTCGCGTCCCCGAGCCGGGTGAGATCGAGGTGATCGAACGGAAGAAGCCCACCGGCCCACCGGAAAAATACAAGCCCTTCACAGCGGATAAAGACGGCGTGGCGCCGCTTGCGGCCTACGGCAGCGACTACATCTTCCACGTGTCGAGCTCCATGCACGGACCTGATGGATACAGCAACAACAACCCCGCCAATGCGGCGTGGCGGGTGGAGCAGTTGCACCGGAAGATCGATATGCACCGGGATGAGATCGTGATGACCAAGACCTTCGCCACGGAGGATGCGGATGTGCTGCTGGTAGCCTTCGGGGGAACCACGGGCGCGAGCCGAGCGGCGGCGCTGGAGCTCCGGAAGAAGGGGGTCAAGGCCGGTGTTTTGCAGTTGATCACGCTCTGGCCGTTTGCCGACAGGGAAGTAGCGCTGCTCGGCAGCCGGGCAAAGACCGTGGTCGTGACGGAGATGAATTACAGCGGCCAGGTGGCCGGCGAGGTGCAGAAGGTCCTGGGAAGCGGCGCGGATATCCGGAAGGTCAACAGCTACAACGGACAGATCATCACGCCGCAGGAGATCCTGAAGGCCATCGGATAGCATCGATGAAACGGGATATTGGATAGGGGGTTTGAACGTGTCACACGCAACGGGCTTGAAATATCTGAAGGATGGTGTCTTGCCGCACATGTGGTGTCCGGGGTGCGGCGTAGGCGTGATGCTGGGGGCATTGCTCCGGTCCTTTGAAGAGCTGGGGTATGAGCGGAAGGATACGGTGGTGGTGACGGGGATCGGCTGCACGGGAAAAGCGGACGATTATCTGCTGACGCATGCCCTTCATACAACCCATGGACGCGCGCTGGCCTATGCGACCGGGATCAAGGCCTTCAACCCGAAGCTGCACGTGGTGGTCCTGATGGGGGATGGAGACAGCGTCACCATCGGGGGGAATCACTTTATCCATGCGGCCCGGCGGAACATGGACCTGACGGCAATCATCATCAACAACTTCAATTTCGGGATGACGGGCGGCCAGTTCTCCGGGACGACTCCGGGGGGGGCTTTCACCCAGACAAGCGTGTACGGAAACCCGGAACGGGGGTTCGACATCAGTGCGCTGGCGGAGGTTGCCGGGGCGAATTACGTGGCCCGCGCGACGCCTTATCATGTCTGGGAGATGAAGACCAACATCAAGGAGGCCCTGAGCAAGACGGGGTTTTCGGTGGTGGAGGTCTACAGCCCCTGTCCGACGAATTTCGGCCGGCACAACGACATGAAGACGGCGACGGATATGCTCCACTGGCTCAAGGAGAAGGGGCTGCCGGTGGAGGCGTACAACCGCCTGCGGGGCTCCGAGCGGGAGGGGTTCTTCGCGGTGGGCAAGCTGGTGGACCGGGATGAGCCGGATTTCAACACGCGGTATGAAGAGATCCGCGCCACGGCGATGGCCAAAAAGGGCTAAAGGAAGGTGCGAAGCGAGATGAACGAAAACAGAGGGAGATATGAAACCATCATGGCCGGTTCCGGCGGCCAGGGGCTTGTTCTTGCCGGGATCATGCTGGGCGAGGCGGCGATGCTGGAAGGAAAGGTCGTGATGCAGTCGCAAACCTATGAAGCGGCCAGCCGCGGCGGTTTCTCCATGGCCGAGGTGATCATCAGCACGGAAGAGATCATCTACCAGCATGTGCAGGAACCGGATATCGTGCTGACACTGACCGAGGAGACCCTGGAGAAGTACGCGGGATTTGCGGAAAAGGGTATTCCCGTCTTCTATGATACAACACTCTCGAAACCCAGAACGGGCGATCATCTGTCCGGTTTTCCCTTTACACAAATGGCCAGCGATATGGGAAACGTCGCTTCCGTAAACATCCTTGCGATGGGGGCGCTGCTCACGAAGGTGCCGATGGTCAAAACCGAAAGCCTGGTCCAGGTGATCCGGAAACGATTCAAGGGGGCGGCCGTGGATTTGAATATCCGGGCGCTGCAGGCCGGCATGGAACTGGTCCGGGGAGCATAGAAGAATAGAAATGCATTGTTCCGAAAGGAGAACAAACGTGGTAGCCCAACAGAGCAGAAAGACAGCCCCCTGCCGGGAAGCCTGTCCGGCGGGCATTGATGTACCCCGGTATATCCGGCATATCCGGGAGGGACATTTCGCTCAGGCGCTTGCCGTGATCCGGGAACGGATCCCCTTCCCGTTTGTCTGCGGCTATGCCTGCATCCATCCCTGTGAGACAAAATGCGCGAGGATACAGTATGATCAGGCGGTTGCCATTCGAATGCTCAAGCGGGTTGCCGCGGAGAGGGGCGACGGGAAGCCGGCGGACCCGATCAAACGAAACCGTACCGGCAGGAAGATAGCCGTCATCGGTTCGGGTCCCTGCGGACTGACCGCCGCCTACTATCTCAACATTCAGGGTCACAACGTCACCGTGTATGAAGCGCTTCAACTGGCCGGAGGTATGCTGCGTTACGGCATCCCCGAATATCGCCTGCCCGAGGAGATTGTGGACCGGGAGATCGACCGGATCGTAGCCGGCGGCGTCGAGGTGGTGACGGGTGTGCGGGTATCCTCGGCGGAATCGTTGCTGGATAAGGGTTTTGCCGCGGTTTTCGTGGCCACGGGCGCCTGGAAGCCGGCAAAGATGGGAATCCCGGGTGAGGATTCTCCAAGGGTCATTGACGGCCTCTCCTTTTTGACCAAGGTGAATGAAGGAAATCCGCCGGTCATCGGCCGCAGGGTGGTTGTGGTGGGAGGCGGCAATACGGCCGTCGATGCCGCCCGGGCGGCGGTTCGTCTCGGCGCCGAAGTGGCGCAGATCTATCGCCGGACGCGGGCGGAAATGCCCGCCGGCAGTGAGGAGATCGACGAGGCGATTGAAGAGGGGGTGCGCCTGGAATATCTTACGGCCCCCATGAAGATCGAAGAGAACCGGGCGATCTGTATCCGGATGGAGCTTGGGGTTGCCGATGCATCCGGCAGGCGGACCCCCGTTCCCGTCGTCGGCAGCGAATATGCGATTCATTTTGATACGCTGATCATGGCGATCGGTCAGACCGCGGATGCCGCTTCGTTATCCCTGGAAGGTCAGAAAAACGGAGCCGTTCATGTGGATCAGCGCAATCTCGCCACGCCGAAGAGGGGGATTTTTGCCGGAGGGGATGCCGTCAGCGGTCCCTCGACCATCATCGAGGCCATTGCCCAGGGGAGGCTGGCCTGCGCATCCATCGACCGGTTTCTGGGAGGGACGGGCATCGTGGAGCCGCTGTCGGACGAGATGAATCCGGTACCGCCCGAGACCCGGCCGCCGGGTGCCGCGCGGCCCAATGTCCGCAGAATCAACCTGAAGAAACGGTGCACAACATTTGATTCCGTGGAGCAGGTCTATTTAAAAAAGGAGGCCGTCGCGGAGGCTGCCCGGTGTATGTCCTGCGATCTTCGCGACTTCGATGTAACGGTCAACGAACTCATCTGCAAGGACTGCGGCTACTGCCGGGAGGTGTGCAGCCTCGGAATTTTCGGACAGTCCGCGGATTTCAACCCCAGCGGTTATAAACCTGCGGTTGTGGAAAACAGGGACAAGTGTATCGGTTGTCTGCGCTGCCTGTACATTTGCCCGGATTTTGCCATTACGATACGGGACAGAGCGGAGGCTTGAGTATAAAAGGTGATAAAGTCGTGAGCAGTCGTCACCCCGGCGAAAGCCGGGGTCCAGTGCTTTTTAACCACTGATATTTCTGGATACCGGCTTTCGCCGGTATGACGGTGGTGGAGGATCTTCGAAACCGTCAAAGGTGATTCCGACCAATTCCGGATCTACCCGGCGGCATGAAGGGCGCGGCGGTCGGAATACCGCTGGTGCGAAAAAAAGGAGAGGAACAATGGGACTGATGACGAAAGCGGAGTATATCGAGTCGCTCCGGAAGCTGAAGCCGACGGTTTACATGGCCGGGGAGAGGATCGAAAACGTATTGGACAACCCGCGCCTGCGTGCCGGTATTGAAGCCACCGGGGCCACCTATGAGCTGGCGGAGATCCCCGAATACCGGGAGATGATCGTGACCCAAAGTAAGTTGATCGATGAGCCGATCAACCGTTTCAACAATCCGCCGACGTCGGTTGCGGATCTGGTGGCCCGGGTCAAAATGAACCGGCTGCTGGGCCAGCGCGTCGGCACCTGCTTCCAGCGCTGCACCGGTCAGGACTGCCTGGTTGCGCTCTCGGTGACGACCTTCGACGCCGACCGGAAGTACGGTACGGAGTACAACAAACGATTCCTCGAATTTCTGAAATACATGCAGAAAAACGATTTTGTGGCCAACGCCGGGGTAACCGACGTCAAGGGGGACCGGAACCTCGGCCCCATGGATCAACCGGACAAGGATGTCTACCTCCACGTGGTTGAAAAACGGGCGGACGGCATCGTCGTGCGCGGCGCCAAGTGTCATCAGACCGGTTCGCTGTCGGCGCATGAGATCATTGTTCTGCCCACCCGCGCACTCAAGCAGGGGGAGGAGGAGTTCGCCGTGGCCTTTGCCGTCCCGAGCGATACGGCGGGCGTGATCCACGTGGTCGGCCGGTCGAGTCTGGACACGCGGGAGCAGGACGGTTGCGACTGCGGCAACCAGCGCTATTCCAAATACGCCCCGACGGTTATTTTTGATAACGTTTTCGTCCCCTGGAACCGGGTCTTTCTCTGCGGCGAGGTGGAATATGCCGCCGACCTGGTGGCCTACTTCTCCGCCTTTCACCGCCAGAGCCACGGCGGGTGCAAGGCCGGCAAGATCGACTGCATGGTCGGGGCGGCCCTGACGATGATGGCGTACAACGGCACGGACAAGGTCAGTCACCACAAGGAAAAGGTGACCGACATGATCCATCGCGCCGAAACGTTGTACGGCTGTAGTCTGGCCGCCTCCTACGAGGGCAAGCCGATGCCATCGGGCACCTACTTCATCGACCCGGTTCTGGCCAATGCCTCCAAGATCCACGAGGGGAAGGAGATGGCCGAGGCGACGCGTCTGATGATCGACATCGCCGGCGGCTTTGTCGCGGATCTGCCCTCCGAACGGGATTTCGACAATCCCGAGGTCGGCCCGCTCTTGAAGAAATACCTGAAGGGGAATGACAAGACGCCGGTCGAGGACCGCGTCAAGATGTTCCGGCTGATCGAAAAGATGGCCATGGAGAGCGCGGACACCATTTCCGACATTCACGGCGGCGGATCGCCCGCGGCGCACCGGCTCACAATCTTCCGGGAGTCGAACACGCAGGCGAAAGTAAAGGCGGCCAAGCGGCTGGCCGGTATTGAATCATAACATACGGATCGGTCCGACATCGCAAAAATAAAGCTTGACATTGGTCCTGAATCCCCCTATAAGGGCGCCGCATCTTGGCTTCAGGCGAAGCCGCAGGGTGCAGAGTTGGATACAGACATTTTGAAGTGCAAGGCCGGCCGTCATGTTCTCAAAAGAGTCTTGACGGCCAAGTTGTTTTTGCCATCGTTTTCATCCGACTTGGTAAGAATTTTGACGAAAGGAGGATGCATATTATGGCAGAAGGTACAGTGAAGTGGTTCAATGAGCAGAAGGGCTTCGGTTTCATCGAGAAGTCCGAGGGCGGCGATGTGTTCGTTCATTTCAGCGCCATCCAGGCTGGCGGTTTCAAGACGTTGGCCGAGGGCCAGCGTGTGAGTTTCGACATCGCGCAGGGCAAGAAAGGCCCGGCCGCAGAGAATGTAAAGCTCCTGTAGGATTTTTATCCGCAGAAAAACCCCAAATGGGCCTTCCGGCGTCGGTAAACGGCGCCGGAAGGCCTTTCTTTTATGCGGCGGATTCCGCTTGACGGCCGGCCGCCCGCAATGTTATCCATTCCCCGGTCCCCGTAACGGATTCTCCCCCATGCATTTCATTGCCCTTCCCGGAAAGGCAATGATGGCACATTTTTCACGCACAAGCGCTGTTCCCGGCCGCCGGTACGGATGAGAAACGGATGCGGAAGCGATCTTTCGCGGCCCGTGTAAAACAGTATCTCCGGGAAACACCAGAAAACACCATTTCAGGAGGCGCCATGAAGCTGGAACACCTCTTTTCCCCCGTCACGATCAACGGGATGATCCTGAAGAACCGGGCCGTGATGCCCGCGATGGGAACCGGTTATGGAAACGCCGACGGCACGGTGAGCGACCGCCTGATCGCCTATCTCGCAAGGCGGGCAAAAGGCGGCACGGGACTCATCATCACGGAGATCTGCGCCATCGATCCGCGCGGAAAGGGATTCCCCAACGAGATCGGCGCCTGGGACGATGCCTTTATTCCAGGACTCACGGGACTCACCGAGGCGATCCACCGGGAAGGCGGCAAGATCGCCCTCCAGCTCCACCATGCCGGCCGCGAGACCTTCGAGGCGGCTGCGGGCGGAATTCCGGAGGCGCCTTCCGCCATCCCCAGCGCCGTCCTTGGCCAACCCTGCGAGGCGATGGGCCGGGAGCGGATCGACGCCGTGATCGACGCCTTCGCCCGGGCGGCCGGGCGGGCGAAAAGGGCGGGGTTCGACGCCGTCGAGATCCACGGCGCCCACGGCTATCTCCTCAACCAGTTCCTCTCCCCCTTCTCCAACGTAAGAACGGATGAATACGGCGGCTCCGAGGAGAACCGGTCGCGCTTCGTGCTGGAAATCCTCACGGCCGTCCGGAAAGTGGTCAGTCCCGCTTTCCCCATCATTATCCGGGTCTCCACGGATGAACTGATCCGCGGGGGCTTTGACCTTGCGTTCATGAAGCGCCTCGCCCCGCTTCTGGTCGCCGCCGGCGCCGATGCCATCCACTGTTCGGTCGGCGTCTATTCCACGCCGGGGAACCTGAGCATCGCGTCGATGGACACGGAGCCGGGATTCAATCTCTTCCGGGCGCGGGCGATCAAGGAGGTTACTGGCGTGCCGGTGATCGGCGTCGGTCGGATCAATGATCCCGAGCTGGCCGAGAAGGCGCTCGCCGCAGGGGATACCGATCTCATCAGCTTCGGCCGCCAGCACCTGACCGATCCCGATTTTATCGCCAAGGCCGCGGCCGGGGATTTCGGCGAGATCCGCCGGTGCGTCGCCTGCAACCAGGGCTGCATCGAACGGCTGAGTTTCGAGATGAAGTCGGCCACCTGCACCTTCAACCCCGCCTGCGGCAGGGAGTACCTGGGGGCGCCGGTTCCGGTTGCAAAATCGAAGCGGCTCTGGGTGATCGGGGCGGGGCCTGCAGGCCTCTCCGCGGCGCTTATCGCCTCCGGCCGGGGGTACGAGGTCGAAATCTTCGAAAAGGAGTCGCTCCCGGGCGGTCAGGTCCGGTCGGCAAGCCGGCCGCCCCACAAGGAGGCCTACCAGGACTGGGTGGTCTGGTCCATCCGCCAACTGGACAGGCAGGGCGTCCAGATCCATTGCGGACAGGAAATGACGGCGGAAAGGCTCAAGGAAGGGAAACCCGACGCGGTGATTCTCGCCGCCGGCGCCGATCCCGTGACGCCGGCGATCCCCGGCCTTGATGCCCCCCATGTCTGCGATGCCCGCGACCTTCTGTTGGGGAAGGCCGAACCCGCGGGTTCCACCGTGGTCCTCGGTGCCGGGTACGTCGGCATGGAGACGGCGGATTTCCTCATCGCCCGGGATATCAAGGTCACACTCGTCGAGATGCTGGCCGCTGCCCCCGTCGGAAAACACACCGCCCACGGTTACTGGCTCCACAAACGAATCAAGGAGGCGGGAGGGCGGATCATCCTGGGGGCGACAGTGACCCGCATCGACCCGGACGCCGTCTTCTACCGTCAGCAAGAAGAGGAGAAACAGCTCCCCGCCGCCACAGTGGTCACGGCGATGGGGGCAAAACCGGCAAACGGTCTGGAGAAAATCCTCAAAGACCTCGGCATCCCCTGGCGCGTGGTCGGGGACGCCAAGAACCCGAGACGACTTCTGGAGGCGATCCACGAGGGGGACCGCGCCGGCCGGGAGATCTGAGAAAGAAGAGTCCAGCCATGATCTCCCGACGCGCTTTTCTCAAGACGGTGGCCGGGATCGCCCCGATCCTCGGCGGGACGGGGCTGTGCCTCTCCTCCCCCCTCTGGGAGCGCCTGCTTGCGGGCGGCGACACCGGCTGCCTCTTCGCCCTCGATCCGAAGTCCGACCTGGTGCGCCTGGCCCCCCGGGCCCGTTTCTGGACCTCCGTCCCCCTGGCCGGCAATGATTGCCGTCCCTGCCATGCCTCCCCGAAACTCCTCAAGGGGAAACGCAAAAGGCATGAGGCCGGGATCGTCAAGTGCCTGCTCTGCGCCCAGGGCTGCATCATCAGGGCCGGCGAACGCGGCCGCTGCCGCGCCCGGATGAACGTCGGCGGTGAACTGAAGAGCCTCGTCTATGGCCTCCCGGTCAGCGTCCACACGGACCCGATCGAGAAGAAGCCCTTTTACCACTTCCTTCCCGGCGCCGCGGCCTATTCGCTCGCGACCTCCGGCTGTCCGCTGCGCTGCAAGTTCTGCCAGAACTGGGAGATCTCCCAGGCCTCCCCGGAGGATTACCAGAGCCCACTGACCCCCCCCGACCGGATCGTTCTGGCCGCGGTAAAGAAGCAGGCGCCGGTGATCGCCTTCACCTACAACGAGCCAACGGTCTTTGCGGAGTACATGATCAATATTGCCCGGGAGGCGAAGAAGCAGAAGCTCCGTTCCGTCCTGATCAGTTGCGGAATCATGAACGAGGCGCCACTCGCCGAGCTCTGCGACGTCCTGGACGCAATCAAGATCGACCTGAAGGGGTATGACACGGCGTTCTACCGCGACGTCTGCGGCGCGGAGCTGGGGCCGGTCCTCAGGAGCATCAAGCAGATCGCAAAAAGACGCGTCCATCTGGAGATCGTCAACCTCGTCGTCCCGACGCTCAACGACTCCGAGAAGATGCTCCGCGGCCTGATCGACTGGGTCCTGGGCGAGGTCGGACCCGACGTCCCCCTCCACTTCGCCCGCTTTCACCCGGATTATCAGCTCCGGAACCTGCCGCCTACGCCGGTCGCGACGCTGGAGCGGGCGCGGGAGACTGCGCTCGGGCGGGGGCTGCATTACGCCTATGTTGGAAACGTCCCGGACCATCCGGGGAACCATAGCCACTGCCCCTCCTGCGGGAAGGCGGTCATCCGGCGGTCCGGATTCTTCACCGTGGAAATGCATGTAACAAACGGCCGCTGCGGCTTCTGCGGCGGAAGGATCGCCGGCGTCTGGAATTGAGTGGAAAGGAGAGAGATCATGACTATACTGCAATTCGGTATTCCCATCGTTGCCCTTAGTCTGGGGGTGGCCACGACCGGCATGGCCGGAAAGGACGGGGGGGGCGAGGTGCGTCCCCCCGTCGTGGCCGGGCAGTTCTATCCCGAATCGGCAACCGTCCTGAAACTCGCCGTCGAGAAATTCATGGAGGACGCGCTGCCGCCGCAGGCGAAAAAACCCCTCGCCATCGTCGTCCCCCACGCGGGGTATGTCTACTCCGGCCAGGTCTGCGCCGACGGCTGGAACCAGGTCCGCGGCGGGACCTGTGACGTTGTCGTCCTCCTCGGGACGAACCACACGGCGCCCGGCCTCCGGAAAATCGCCCTCTACCCGGGCGGCGGTTTCCGGACGCCCCTCGGAACCGTAGCCGTGGACGGGGAACTCACGACGGCCCTGCTTGCCGCTTCGCCCGACTGCGCCCTCGACCGGGGGCCGCATGTCCGGGAACACTCCATTGAGGTCCAGATCCCCTTCGTCCAGTTCCTCTTTCCCCAGGCCAAGATCGTCGCCGCGATCGTCGGCGACGCGGACGTCGCCCTTAGCAACCGCTTCGGAACCGCGTTGGCCTCGGTCCTCCAGGGTCGCCGCGCGCTGATCGTCGCGAGTTCCGACCTCTCCCACTACCCGTCGGCGGCGGACGCCGAGACCACGGACATGATAACGCTGGAGGCGGTCACCACGCTCGATCCGGCGGTGCTCCACACAACCGTCCGGACGCAGATGGCCCGGCGGCTTCCGAACCTCTCCACCTGCGCCTGCGGCGAGGCCCCGATCATGGCCGCGATGGCCGCCGCCAAGGCGATGGGGGCGACCGGAGGCAGAATCGTAAGCTACGCCCATTCCGGAAGCCTTCCCATCGGCGATCGGGAGCGCGTCGTCGGCTACGGGGCGGTCGTGCTGGCGTCCGATCTGAAAAAAGAGGCCCCCGCCGTGCGGCCGGCGGCAACGGCAGCGGAAGGAACGGTCGGTCCCGCCGATCGGAAATACCTGCTTCGCCTCGCACGGGAGACGATCTCCCGCTATCTGACGATGAAGATGGTCCCCCTGCCCCGGCTTTCGAGCCCCATCCTGCGCGAACCGCGCGGGGTCTTCGTCACCCTCAAGAAACGGGGGGACCTGCGCGGCTGCATCGGCCGGATGGTTCCGGACCGGCCGCTCGCCGAGCTCGTCGGGGCGATGGCCCTCCAGTCCGCCTTCGAGGATCCCCGCTTCAGCCCTGTGACGTCCCGGGAACTGGCCGATCTGGAAATCGAGATCTCCGTGCTGACGCCGATGAAGCCGGTCTCCGGCCCGAACGACATCGTCGTCGGCCGGGACGGTGTCCTGCTACAGAAGGGGGGTAGATCCGCCGTCTTCCTCCCCCAGGTCGCCCCGGAACAGGGATGGGGAAGGGACGAGATGCTCAACCACCTGAGCCAGAAGGCGGGACTGCCGGCCGGCGCCTGGAGAGACGGGGCGAGCTTCCTGACCTTCCAAGCGATCGTTTTTAACGAAGCGGAGCACCGATGATCGCCGACGTCGCCGCGCTGTTCCTGACGGGCCTCGTCGCGCTCCTCGGGCAGATCGTTCTGCTGCGGGAGCTCAACGTTGCCTTCTACGGGATCGAACTGATCTACCTCATCGGCCTGGGGATCTGGATGCTCCTGACCGCCGCGGGGGCGCTCATCGTCGGCAGGCGCCCCTCCGCCGGCCGGACGGCGACGCTTTTTCTGTGCTTCGCCCTTTTCCTGCCCCTCGGCGTCGTCTTCCTCCGGGCAAACCGCCTGCTGATGGGTGGCGTCCCCGGCGCCTATCTTCCCTTTCTCCAGCAGATGGGGGTGCTCGTGATCGCCCTGCTGCCCGCGGGTTTGCTCTCGGGCCTCCTGTTCCGCCAGACGGCCGCTCTCCATGCGGAGCGGGGCCGGACCCTGGCCGGCGCCTACGGGATCGAAAGTGCGGGAAGCCTGGCCGGAGGAGTGATCGCCACGCTATGCTTTCGGTACGGCATCCAGAACTTCCCCCTTGCCGTCGCCTGCGGCCTGATTGCCGTCGCCGCGGCCCTTTTCCTCTTCCCGGGAAAGGGAAGCCGGCCCGGCCGTATTGTCGCTGTCGGTCTGGCTGCGATCCTGACCGCCGTCCTCTATCAGGCGTCCCCCCTCGACCGGCGGATGACGGCCTGGAACCACCCGGGGCTCGTCGCAACAACAGATTCCCCCTACGGACGGATCACCGCGACGGCCCAGGCCGGCCAGGTTTCCGTCTTTACGAACGACGCCCTCGCCTTCGAGAGCGGGGGAACGGAGGCGGAACTCTTCGCCCACCTGACGGCCCTCCAGCACCCGGAACCGCGGCGGATCCTCCTCCTCGGCGGGGGATGGGACGGAACCCTGCGCGAGCTCCTCCGGCACCGGCCGGTCCGGATCGACTCCGTCGTCTTCGATCCCGCCTCGCTCGCCCTTCTGAGGCGCCATCTCCCCGCAGACATCCGGGCATCGCTGACGGACCCCGCCGTCCGCCTCACCCGGGCCGATCCGCGGCATTTCTTGAAGAACAGGGGTTTTGCCTGGGACCTGATCCTCGTCGGCATGCCGGAGCCGTCGTCGGGCGAGACAAACCGCTTCTATACACGGGAATTTTTCGCCCAGTGCGCCGCACGCCTTCATCCCGGCGGGATCGTCGCGCTACGTCTCCCCGCTTCCGAGAACATCTGGACGCCGGCGGCGGCCCGCCGAACGGCGAGCGTCTATCATGCCCTCGCCGCCGTCTTTCATGAGGTCCTTGTGCTGCCGGGTGCAATGACGGTGATCACCGCCTCCGCCGCCCCCCTCCCCCGGTCACCGGAGGTCCTGACCGACCGCCTGCAGGAAAGGGGACTCCAAACCCGCCTCGTTTCGCCACCCTACATTCGCTATCTCTTCACGAACGACCGTTTCGCCGACGTTGAAAGACGCCTGAAGGAAACGGACGTTCCGGAAAACACCGACATTCGGCCGGTCTGCTACCCCTATACGGTGATATCATGGCTCTCGCGGTTCTTCCCGAGCCTGGCGCTCGCGGACCTGACCGGTTTTGGGGCTGATGGAAAAGGGGTCGGGAAAGTCGGGTGGAGCGTGATGCTGGGGCTGGGGATCGGTCTGGCGCTGCTGTTCCTGGGAAGCCGCCTGCGGCCTACCTGGCAACGGGGACTCTTGGCCGCCGTCGCCGGATTTCTCGGCATTGTGAGCGAATCGGTCCTCATCCTCGCCTACCAGGCGAAGGAGGGTGTCCTCTACCAGGAGATCGGCCTCCTGCTCGCAGCATTCATGGCCGGACTGGCTCTCGGGGCGCCGATCCTCCGGGATCTGATCCTCGGAACAGGCGTGAAGAAAAAACGGGCGCGGGGATGGGGCTACGCCCTCCTGAGCGGTTTCTGCCTCCTCGGTTTCGTTGCAATCGGGACCGTGACCGGCGGGGCCGCCGGCGGCCTCCTGATGACGACGGTGCTGCTTGCGGCTGCCGGATTTCTGGTGGGCGGCCTCTTCGCCTATGCCGGCCTGCGCGGCGTCCGGGAACAGAAGAACGTGATCGGCCCCCTCTACGCGGCAGACCTCATCGGCGGCTGCCTTGGCGCCCTCTGTGGAAGCCTCGCCCTGATCCCTCTCCTCGGCCTTGCCGGAACCCTCAAAGGGATGATCCTCCTCGCGGCGCTCGCGATCCTGCTGATCTGAGATTTCAACCCGGGGTGCGGATAACGAAGGGTAAAAAACGGTTGACATGACCCCGCGCTCCTCGTATCTTTCCGCCATCTGCAATACGTTTTCATCCCTTAAGCGGCAACCTTCAGGAGGAGAAGATGAACGAACAGCGAATTTCTGTTTCCACCCTCGAAACCCCGGCGGTCATCGTCTACATGGACGTGCTGGAATCCAACATCGCGGAGATGTCCCGCCTCGCCAAAGAGGCGGGGGTCCGGCTGCGGCCCCACACGAAGATCCACGAATGTCCGGAGATCGCCGGGATGCAAATCGCCGGCGGCGCTTGCGGAATCGAGGTGGGAGCGATCGACCGGGCCCTCTGTATGGCGGACGCCGGGATCCGCGACATCCTCATCGCCCATCCGTTTTACGGAGAACAAAAACAGGCCCTCCTGCGGCGGCTCCTGGACAAGCCGGGCCTCAAAGTGACCCTGGTGGTCGACATGCTGGAACAGGCGGAAGGGATCTCGCGGACGGGGGAAACCCTCGGCAGGACCATCCCCTTGCTCCTGAAGCTCAACACGGGCGGAGACCGGTTCGGCGTTCCCCCGGGTGAGCCGGCGCTGCGGTTGGCCAGGCAACTTGGCCGTCTGCCGGGCATTTCCTTTGAGGGCATCTACGCTCACGAGTCGGGCGGAAAACCGACCCCCGAGAGCCTGGGAAACGTCGCCCGCGAGACCGCGACGCTTGCCGTGGAAACGGCAAGGCTGCTTACGAAGGAGGGAATCCCCGTCAGACATGTGTCCGTCGGCGCCTCGCCGACACTCCGGGCCACTTGCGACCTGCTGAAGGGAGGACAATTCCCGGAGATCACGGAGATTCACCCGGGGCACTGCGCCATCGGCGACATGTGGCATGTCTTGGCTCTCGCCAATCCGCGGGAGGCGTGCGCCGCCGCCGTCCTCTGCACGGTGATGAGCGCCGTTGATCCGGGGTATGTCATGATCGACGCGGGATACAAGACCTTCGGGGCCGATTCGCTCATCCAGTACCGCGACATGCCCGGATTCTTCTGGCAGGGCAAGCCGAGCTTCGGTTCGGTGCAGGACCGCCCGGACCTCTGGCTGGGAAAAATCTCCGCCGAGAGCGCGATCCTGCAATACATGGATCCGGCCATCGGCCCCGAAAAACGGCTCCGGATCGGCGACCGGCTGGAAATCATCCCCAACAGCGCCACCCTCGCGATCAGCATGCAGCAGAGGATCTACGGAGTCCGGAACGGCGCGGTGGAACGAATCTTCGCGGTCGCGGGAAAAGAGAAGGCAAGACCGGCCTGACGGGAAGGTTCTGGCATTTATCTTGACAAATTATCAACCAAATACTATATAGTATTTGTAATATCATTATATTTCAAGTACTATACACAGGTCATCACAATGCAGAAGTATCCGCATATTTCGTTTCAGAAAAACTGGCAACTTGGCGAGGAAGCCATTTTCATGTTGGGACAGTGCGAATCCATCATCCAAGCCATATCCTCAGCGCCGGTCAAACCGGAATACAGGAAACGGATGCTGGCGGTATCCCTGCGGAAAGGCGCCAGGGCAACGACGGCCATCGAAGGAAACACCCTGTCCGAGGAAGAGGTGTCCCGGATCGACGCAGAGGAAAATCTTCCACCGAGCAAGGAATATCTGCAAATCGAGGTCAAAAATGTCATTGAAGCCCTGAACCAGATCCGTACCGAGGTCATCGCCGAGAACAGGGCCTTTATCTTGTCCCCGGAACTGATTGAGAGATTCAACCACTTCGTGGGCAAGAACCTGGGGGATCACTTCCACAGCGTACCCGGAAAGTTCAGGATGCCCGGGCACAATGTCGTCGTGGGCAGCTACCGGCCGCCGGCCGGTGGGGATGTCGTGCCATTAATGATCCGGTTTTGTGAATGGATGCTGGACGCCTTCCGCTATGAAGAGGGGAAGCAGTCGTTTCAGGACCAGGTTATCCAGGCGATCGTTGCGCATGTATATATCGCCATGATTCACCCCTTCGGAGACGGTAACGGACGGACGGCTCGACTGATCGAATTTTATATTCTACTGAGGGCGGGTTTGCCCGATATGGCCTCGCACATCCTGTCGAACCATTATAACGATACCCGGCAGGAATATTACCGCCAACTCGATCTGTGCGTCCGGGAAAGGGACCTGTCCGGTTTTATCCGATATGCGGTGCTTGGTTTCCGCGACGGCCTGAAGGGCGTCCTGGATATCGTTCAGACAAACCTTCTGGAAATGTCATGGCACAAATTCATCTATGACACCCTGGACAGCAAGAAGGCCACGGGCAAGACCCGCGCCATTGTAAAGCGGCAGCGCACACTTGCCCTCCAGTTCCCCGCGGACCGATGGCTTACCCCCGACGATCTTGTTGTCAGTTCCGGCATCCTGGCGAAGGAATATGCCACACTCTCCTCAGCGACGCTCATGCGGGATCTGGCGGAGTTGGAACGGCTTGAATTGATTGTCAAGGACAAGGGCCGATACAAGGGGAACATCGAGATCATGCGCGGTTATCTGCCGATGCGGAAAACGAAATAATGGCGATAGGGAGCCACATCACTTCAGTGGGAGGATTGAATCCATGGGTATCCGTGACGGTGAACAGCTATTGGAGATGATGCGGGCCTATCAGGTTCCCTGTCTGCTCGCCGCAGCGGCCGATCTGGATCTGTTTGAGAAACTTTTACCCGCGCCCCGGAGCGCCGTGGAAGTCGCCGCCGCTGCCGGTTGCGATTTGCGTGCGGCAACCATTCTGCTTGATGCACTGGCCGCCGCAGGGGTGATCGTCAAGCAAGACGAGCGGTATTCGATTTCTCCCGATCTCGCGCCGTTTCTGGATGAGGCATCCCCGCAGAGTGTGATCGCCATGCTGCGTCACCAGGCGAACTGTCTGCGTCGCTGGTCGCGATTGCCCTGGACTGTGCGTTCGGGAAAGCCGGAGTATCCGGGGCCAAGCATCCGCGGCGAAGATGCGGATCAAGAGTCGTTCATTCAAGCGATGCACGTGGTGTCGCGTGATGTAGCCGACGGATTGGTTGAAGAAATTCATCCCGGCAGCGTGCGTTGCGTATTGGATCTGGGTGGTGCATCCGGATCGTGGACCCTGGCTTGGCTGAGGGCGGAACCGCAATCGCGCGCTATCATCTTCGACCTGCCGCAGGTGATTCCGCTGGCCCGTGAGCGTTTTTCCGCCTCACCCTTTGCCGACCGAGTCGAACTGTACGCCGGAGACTACTACACGGACGACTTGCCCAAGGGCGCCGATCTGGCGTGGGTAAGCGCGATCATTCACCAGAATTCCCCGGACCAGAACCGTGCGCTGTACAGCCGGATTGCCGCAGCGCTTACGCCGCAGGGCTGGATCTACATTCGCGACATTGTCATGGAGCCGTCCCGCACGGCGCCGGTCGCGGGCGCACTGTTTGCCGTCAACATGCTGTCGGCGACCGAGGGAGGCAACAGCTACTGCCTGGACGAGATTCAGGAAGATCTTCAGGCGGCAGGATTTTCAGACGTTCAACTCGTGCGCCGCGACAAGGGCATGCATTCGATTGTGCGGGCACGCCTGAGATAGATTGCCCTGCAAGCCGAGGTCATAAGGCCGGCGCGGTGAGCGCAAGTCAACACAAGGTGTACACAACTTTTAGATTATTGATATTTTATCAATGTCAGCCTTATTGATAGCAAATCAAATCTGCAATGCCGCTTATCTATCGGATTCAATGAATTCGGGTTGTAAGATACTGCGGCTTGAAATCTTATCCCTCGATTTTGTTAAAATCAGAACAATATTGAAATCCGTCTTTGACATAACCAAGAGGAAGATGTAGGTTTCGTTCCGAAATTCTAAACAACAACGTTCCCTGACAATTAAACATCCAATACAAAATGGCCAACGAAACCTTCAAGGACATCGAAAAACTCGAAGCCGACCTCTGGGAGGCGGCGGACAACCTCCGCGCCAACTCAAAACTCACATCAAGCGACTATTTCATGCCCGTGCTGGGGGTGATCTTTCTCCGTCACGCCGCCAACCGCTTTGAGGCGGCCGCCCGGCAGATCGCCGCGGACCAGGCCAGCGGCAAGATGCCCAAGCGCAAAGTCCTCCCGGCCGATTACATCGCCCGGAGGTCGCTCTTTCTTCCGGAAACGGCCCGCTACGACTGGATCATGGAGCAGGCGGCGACGAGCGGCAGCGATTTGCCCAGGCTGGTGACCGACGCCATGACGGCCATCGAGTCCGAGTTCGAACCGCTCGCCGGCGTTCTGCCGAAAGACTACGGCATCTTCGAACCCAAGGTGCTCGAAGACCTGTTGCGGAAGTTCAACAGCGAACAGATCAAGCGGGCCACCGGCGACGTATTCGGCCGCATCTATGAGTATTTCCTCGCCAAGTTCTCCATCCAGAAGGCGCACGACAACGGCGAGTTCTTCACACCGTCCTCGCTCGTGCAGACGATCGTCAACGTCATCGAACCCGATCACGGCGTCGTGTTCGACCCCGCCTGCGGTTCGGGCGGGATGTTCGTCCAGTCCAGCCACTTTATCGAGCACCAGGGCGGCGACACGGTAAAGAAGGCCATCTTCTACGGCCAGGAGAAAAACGGCGACACGATCCGCATCGCCAAGATGAACCTCGCGGTCCACGGTCTGGAGGGGAAGATCGCCGAGGCGATCACCTACTATCAGGACGAGCACGTCCTTTACGGCAAGTGCGACTTTGTCATGGCCAATCCGCCCTTCAACGTCGATCTCGTCGATGCCGAACGGATCAAGGGCGACCCGCGCCTGCCCTTCGGCCTGCCGGGCGTGAACAAGCAAAAGAAGGTCGGTAACGGCAACTACCTCTGGATTTCCTACTTCTGGAGTTACCTGAACAAGAAAGGCCGCGCCGGTTTCGTCATGTCCTCCCAGGCCTCCAGCGCCGGGCACGGCGAGAAGGAGGTCCGCCGGAAGATCGTCGAGACGGGCGATGTGGACGTGATGATCTCGATCCGCTCGAACTTCTTCTACACCCGCTCCGTTCCCTGCGAGCTGTGGCACTTCGACCGGGCCAAACCCGCCGAGCGCAGGGACAAGGTGCTGATGCTCGACGCCCGCAACGTCTATCGCAAGGTCACACGGAAGATCTTCGACTTTTCGCCCGAGCAGATGAAGAATCTTGCCGCCATCGTCTGGCTCTACCGCGGCCGGCAAGACCGCTTTCTGGGCTTGGTGAAGGAGTATCTCGGCTCCGTCTGTACCGAAAGCGCGGAAATTCCCGATACACTCACCGCCTTCGAGACGACGCTTGTCGATCTCCGCGGCCGCTTCGATCGTCTCGCCGATGCCGTCGCCAAGCATGCAGAACTCGACGCCGCGAAGAGGCAGTCCCTCGCCGACGGCTGGACCGAACTGCGCGAGGCGGCAACGCTCTACGAGGGAGACCGGGAGAAGCTTCTGGCGAACGTGAGCGCCTTCGGTCGGAAGTACGTAAAGTCAATGCCTTGCGACAATGACGCCCAGCGCGCCGCCCGCGAGGCTTTCAGTCCCAGCGCCGAGGCGATCCGGGGTCTCATCAAGCAGGTGGACCTGCTCCATAAACTCGCCGCCCGCCTCTCGGATCAGGGCGCCGAGCTTGCCGCCGATGGAACCATCTCCGCCGCCTGCGACCGCCGGGCAACGGCCAAACTCGTGAAGCAGCTCGACGAGGAACGCAAGGCTGCCGTGGAACAGCTCCGGCAGGCCGTCTATTTCCACCGGCAGATCGTCTGGCTCCAGGACCGCTTCCCCAAGGCCGAACTCCAGGCGGTGCCGGGGCTCGTCAGGCTCGTGGATCGCACGGAGATCGAGGCCGCCGACTGGAGCCTCACCCCCGGCCGCTACGTGGGTGTCGCCCCGCAGGAAGTGGACGAGGACTTCGACTTCGAACAGACCCTGCGGGACATCCACACCGAACTGGCCGACCTCAACAGGGAAGCGGTAGAGCTGGCCGCGAAGATCCAGGCCAACTTTGAGGAGTTGGGGATATGAACGCTGATAACGACATGATTCCGGGTGACTATCCGTCCCTTCTGGCGGAAATCAAGGAGCGTGTCCGTTCCGCGCAGTATGAAGCCCTGCGTGCCGTCAACAGGGAGTTGGTGGCGCTCTATTGGGACCTCGGCAGGACCATCTGTGAACGTCAGGCCCACGGGACCGGTTGGGGAAAGGCCGTCGTGGAGCGGCTGGCAGCCGATCTGCGCGCCGAGTTCCCGGGTGTCCAAGGGTTTTCAGCTCAGAATCTCTGGTACATGCGACAGTTTTATCTCGCCTATCATGGTCATGAAAAACTCCAACCGATGGTTGGAGAAATCAGTTGGGCAAAACATCTGGTGATTCTCGGACTATGGTATTTGTGGTATTTGCGCAACGGGGCGATGCACAATTTCTGCCACTGGAATGCACGGGATGGAATGCCGCTTCCATTCTCAGCGGGAGGTAGCGGAGTTGTAGGCAAAAGTACTGGAAAATTTTGAGGGACTCGGAGCATGAGCGCGAGGCTGTCTGCAAGACATTCAAATAAAGGTCGACTCCAAGACCTCGTTTTTTTTCAGAGAGGTTTCGACATCACGCAGGCGCAGCAGACACCAGGCCCCTATCCTGTGATTTCATCATCTGGTGTCACAAGCTATCATAACGAGTTTAAGGCACATGGCCCTGGCGTTGTTATTGGTCGGAAAGGCACCCTTGGCTCCGTTCACTTTTCCGAAGGCGACTATTGGCCGCACGACACAACGCTCTGGAGCAAGGACCTCCGAAGCAATAATCCAAGGTTCGTCTATTATTATCTCCGCACAGTCAATTTGAGGCGGTTCGATACTGGCAACTCAAATCCGACACTGAATCGGAATCATATACACAATTTACCCGTGCTTATCCCGCCACTGGATGTTCAGGACCGCACCGCCGACATTCTCACCGCCTATGACGACCTGATCGAGAACAACCGGCGGCGAATGGCGCTCCTGGAAGATTCCGCGCGGCAGCTCTACCGTGAGTGGTTCGTTTGCCTCCGCTTTCCCGGCTACGAGCACACCCGCATCACCAACGGCGTCCCGGAGGGATGGGCCAAGAAGCACATTGGTGATGTTGCTGGGATCAACAAAGAATCATTGTCTGGCTCTTATGATGGGGAAATCGATTATATCGATATTTCCTCGGTAACACCGGGATCAATCAATGAGACGACACGCTACGACTTCAGATATGCCCCCAGCCGCGCTCGTCGTGTTGTAAAGCATGGCGACGTCATCTGGTCATGCGTCCGTCCAAACCGTAAATCTTACGCAGTGATTTGGCAGCCCGCACCAAATTTGATCGCCTCAACCGGCTTCGTAGTAATAACACCGGTCACACTACCTACCTCTTTTCTGCTTCACGCTACAACGACAGATGCCTTTGTTGGGTATTTAACAAACCATGCTCGCGGGGCTGCCTACCCCGCAGTCGTTGCCCGTGATTTTGAGCAGGCTGATATTCTTGTGCCCCGATTTTCGCTTGTTGTCGCTTTTGATGAACAAGTCGAACCGCTGCTCGCTCAGACAAGCGTGCTACGGGTTCAAAATCAGAAACTTCGCGCCGCCCGCGATCTGCTGCTTCCGCGCCTGATGAGCGGCGAGATTGCCGTGTAGCCCCATGGTATTCTATTTTTCATGGATGGCTTGACAAACCATCCAGAAGAAATACAATGCACACATGAAAACAAAGCTGGGAAGACAAGAGATGCTGATGCTGGCCTATCTGCAGATGCGCAAGCGGCAGACGGTCAAGACCGGCGATCTGACTGGCCCTCTGCAATTGAGCCCGGAGCAGGAACGGGAGCTGTTCCGCCGGATGGCTCGCGGGGGGATAATCGCCAGGGTGCGTCCCGGCTTCTATCTTGTGCCGGAACGATTACCCCTCGGCGGCGCCTGGACGCCTGACGAGGCCCTTGCCCTGAATACGCTTATCGGAGAAAAGCAAGGGCGGTACCAGATCTGCGGGCCGAACACCTTCAACCGCTACGGCTTTGACGGGCAGATTCCCAACCGGGTGTATGCCTACAACAACCGGCTTTCCGGTGACCGCACCGTTGGCGCGATTGCACTGACCCTGATCAAGGTCGCGGATGAAAGGCTGGGCGACACGGTGGAGATAGAAGTGGCAGACGGCCAGATCGCCGTCTATGCATCGCGGGTGCGGACGCTGGTGGATGCGGTGTACGACTGGTCCCGGTTCAACAGCTTGCCCCGCGGTTACGACTGGATTCGGAAAGAATTGGCCGCGGGTCGCGTCGGCGCGGCCGAGCTGGTTGATGTGGCCTTGCGCTACGGCGACAAGGGATCCATCCGACGGATCGGGGCTCTTCTGGAAAGGCAAGGCGTAGAAAAGGGTCTGTTGAAAAAGCTGGAAGCCGTCTTGACACCATCCAAGGGACTGATTCCCTGGATACCCACAAGACCAAAACGGGGAAAGATCGACCGCCGCTGGGGGGTGGTACTGAATGATCGGACCTGAGAGGAAAAGGAAATAGTGGCATGACAACCGTCACCCCTCAGCATGGAGACTATATCGTCTACGTCGATGAAAGCGGCGACCATAGCTTGGAGTCGATTAATCCTGAGTATCCATTGTTTGTACTGACATTTTGCCTCTTCCGCAAGGATGTGTATATAGATCAGGTAACGACGGCAGTACGGCGGCTCAAATTCCAGACCTTCGGACACGACATGGTCATTCTTCACGAACATGACATTCGCAAGAGGATGGGTGACTTCTCCAGAATGGGAAAAGAGCGGCGCGAGTCGTTCATGATTGCCCTTTCCGATATCATCGATCAGGTGGATTTTACCCTTTTTGCCGTTGTAATTGATAAACGCCGGATGATATCGCAATATGCCCATCCGAAGCACCCGTATCATCTGGCCATGGAGTTCGGTCTGGAGCATTTATTCCGCTTTCTCCGCGTTAACGGTACAGAGGAACGCCTAACTTATCTTATATGCGAGGCGCGGGGGGCAAAGGAGGACAGCGACCTGGAACTTGAGTTCCGCCGCATTTGTAACGGCGAAAACTATTTTCATTGCCCATTGTCGTTTGATATCATTATCGTAGACAAGAAAACCAACTCTGAGGGTTTGCAGCTTGCCGACTTGATGGCAAGACCGATTGGTCTTTCCGTACTGCGTCCAGAGCAACCGAACCGCACGAGAGATATTTTGGAAAAGAAATATTATCGAGATGGAAATGGGAAGAAGGAGGGGTTCGGACTGAAACGATTTCCCTAAAAAGCCGAAAGGCCCCCAGGTTGTCCCAGAAGCCTAACGCCGATCGGGTAGTCCCAATCCATTTTTCGGTTACACGATGGCATCATTAAAATGATCTGTCAAGAAAAAATTTCAGCGACTCATGGTCTGCGCGCCAGTGCATCCGGCGGCATCGGCATTGACCGATTCAGGAAAGGGAGAATTGGCCAATGCGGCCACCAGTCAAGTCACCGGGCAAGTTGGCACCATGTCGGGACTAAGTCGGCACCATGTTCAAATCCATCATCGGGTGAAAAGCCATGATCACCGACATCAACAGCGAAGACCGACTGGTTCAGAAGACCTTTGCCGACCATTTGCATGATCGCCTCGGTTGGGAAAGCGTTTACGCCTACAACGTGGAGACCTTCGGGCCGGAGGGGACGCTGGGGCGAACATCGGCCCAGGAGACGGTCCTGTTCCGGGATCTCAGGGCGGCCCTGGGGCGGCTCAATCCGGACCTGCCGGCATCGGCCCTGGACCAGGCCCTCGAAAAGCTCACCCGCACGGACTTTGCCCGGTCGCTCTTGCAGCACAACCGGGAATTCTACGGCTTCATCCGCGGCGGCGTGCCCGTCGAATGGCGGGACGGAGCGGGCGAAACACGCCATGCCCACGCCCGCGTCATCGATTTCGGCAACGGCGCCGGAAAGGACGGCCGGCCCAACAACCGTTTCCTCGCGGTCCGCGAGCTCAAACTCCAGGGCCTGCGCGTGCCCCACTACAACACCCGCGCCGATCTGGCCTGCTTTGTCAACGGCCTGCCTCTGGTGTTTATCGAACTGAAAGCGGTCTACAAAAACATCCGGGCCGGATTCGACAACAACCTGACCTGGTATCTGGACCCCAACGTCGTTCCGCACGCTTTCCATCACAACGCCTTTCTCGTGGTGAGCAATGGGGACAAGGCCTGCTACGGGTCGATCACGAGCAAGTGGGAGCATTTTGTCGAATGGAAGCGCAACGCGGAAAAGGACAAGGGGCGCGTGGATGCCGAGGCGCTGCTCGATGGGATGCTGAACCAGGAACGGCTGCTCGATCTGGTCGAGAACTTCATCCTCTTTGACGACAGCCGGGCCGGGGGAACGCGGAAGATCGTTGCGCGGAATCATCAGGTGCTTGGGGTGAACAATGCCGTGGCCTCTGTCCGGCGGCAGGAGGAGTTGAAGAGACTCTATCCTGAGCGGCTCACGGAACGCTCCGTTTATCGCATGGTCCCGGAACGGCAGCCGAAGGCAAAACCCGCGACCGAAGAGGAGATGGCGTTGCCCCTGGCCGCCGAGAACGGGACGGGAAAGGCCGATTCTCCCCAGGAAGGCGGCATCGTGCTGCCCCTCGTGGAACGGGCGCATCCGGATCTGGGCAGACTCGGCGTTTTCTGGCACACGCAGGGAAGCGGGAAGTCCTATTCAATGGCCTTTTTCGCCGAGAAGGTGCGCCGCGCCATCCCCGGCAACTTCACCTTCCTGGTGATGACCGACCGCGAGGATCTGGACGATCAGATCTGGCGAACCTTCATCGGCTGCGGGGTCACCGACGAGCAGACCCCGCGGGCCGGTTCGGGTAATGAGCTGAAGGAGATCCTACAAGGCGATCATCGTTTCGTCTTCAGCCTCATCCACAAGTTCAATCAACCGGTCACCGCGCCCTACAGCAAGCGCGACGACATCATCGTCATTTCCGACGAGGCGCACCGGACCCAGGCTGGCAAGTTTGCCCGGAACATGCGAATCGCCCTGCCCAACGCCGCGTTTATCGGTTTCACGGGAACGCCGCTGTTCAAGCACGACGAACTGACCCGCCGCATCTTCGGCGACTACATCTCTCGTTATGACTTCAAACGCTCCGAGGAGGATCACTCCACCGTCAGGCTGATCTACGAAAACCGCGGCGAGAAGCTGGGGCTTGCCAGGCCCGATCTGAACGCCCGGATTGCCGAGGCCATCGAAAAGGCCGAACTCGACCCGGACCAGAGCGCGCTTCTGGAGAAACTCCTCGGCAAAGACTATGAGGTGATCACGGCCGACGAACGCCTCGACAGGCTCGCGGCCGATTTCGTCGACCACTGCTCCACCCGCTGGCAGACCGGGAAATCCATGTTCGTCTGCATCGACAAGATCACCTGCGCCAGGATGTTCCAACGCATCGAGCCGCTCTGGAAAGCCAAGATTGCCCGGCTGAAGGCGATCATCCCCGCCAGGGAAACAATGCTGGCCGCGGCCGCCAATCCCGATGCCCAGGAGCGCCTCCGCAAGGAACTGGAATCGCTGCGCGCACAAGCCCAATGGCTGGAAAGCACGATCATCGAAATCATCATCAGCGAGGCGCAGAACGAGATCAAGGATTTCAAAAAATGGGATTTCGACATCATTCCCCACCGTGCGGTAATGAAAACCGGCTTTCAGACGCCCGACGGCAAACGGGTCGCCATGGATGACGCTTTCAAAGATCCCCAGCATCCCTTCCGCATCGCCATTGTGTGTGCCATGTGGCTGACCGGCTTCGATGTGGAGTGCCTGGCAACGCTCTATATCGACAAGCCGATGAAGGCCCACAGCCTTATGCAGGCTATCGCACGCGCCAACCGCGTTTATCCGGGTAAGGATTGCGGAGTCATCGTCGACTACAACGGCATGCTCCGGAGCCTGCGCGAGGCGCTCGCGCAGTATGCCCTCGGGGGAGAGGACGACGGCAACGGGGGCGCCATCGTGGCCCCGATCGAGGAACTCGTGGCAGCGTTGCTCGATGCGATCGAAGCTGCCGAAAGCCACTTGTTGGTCCTCGGCTTCGACCCGGTTCGACTTCAGGCTGCGACCGGCTTCGACCGGATCGAGGCCCTGCGGGATGCCGTGGATGCGATCTACACCTCCGATGAAGCAAAGCGCCGGTTCGAGATCATGGCGCGACAGGTGTTCATCCGCTTCAAGGCGCTCCTCATGGAGCCGAGCGCCTTTGCCTACTCGGAGCGCCACGACAATATTGAAACCATCTACAAGAAACTTCAGGAGAAACGAGACACCGCCGATGTAACCGAACTCCTCAAGGCATTGCACCGAATCGTCAACGAGGCGATTCGGACGGCAGTTCCCGGCGACGACCAAGCCACAGGCCTCAAGGTGGATTTGAGCCGGATCGACTTCGAAAAACTGCGGAACGAGTTTGCAAAAAAGGTCCGCCGGAAACACGCCGCCCTGCAGGACATCCGGGATGTCGTCGAGCGGAAGCTCGCGCAGATGCTCGCCCGCAATCCCATGCGAATGGACTACTACCGGACGTATCAGGAGATCATTGCGGACTATAACAGAGAGAAGGACCGGGCCACGGTGGAGGAGACTTTTGCGAGGCTGATGGATCTTGCGAGCAGACTTGACGCCGAGGAACGACGGGCTGCGGAGGAAGGACTGAGCGACGACGAGTTGGCCCTGTTCGATCTCCTGTTTAAGGAGCGGATCAGCAAGGCTGATCGTGAACGCCTCAAGCAGGCCAGTAAGACACTTCTGGCGTCTATAGAGGAATTGCTCCGCCCGATGCCCGGCTGGACTCAAAACACAACTACGCAGGCCGAGGTCAGGGTGTTTATCCTTGACAACCTGTGGCGTTCATTGCCGCGCCCCCCGTTTACGGATGAGGAGACTGAAAAGGTCGCCGAGCGGGTGTACGATTATGTCTGGCAACGGAGTTCAAGAGGCCATGATTTCATGGCGGCGTAGCGTGACGCACATTCGCACATTACCGAGAGAAATATGTCACATCGGCGGACCAAGAGTAACTCTCGACTACAATAAAAAAGGCTGGGAGATTGGACCTTCCTCAAAGCACGCGGGCTGATCATCGAAAGAATGGTCGTTGGATTGAACCAGGAGGTCAGGATTCAGCCCCGATAAAACTGAAAGGATCACATGACTATGCCAGGATATCTGCAAGTGTTTTCGGATTATGTCTGACCCTGGTGCTACTTCAGTACCGGGCGTATTGAAAAGTTAAGAGAGAATTTTGCGATTGAGGTCCAATGGAGGGCATTTCCTCTCCACCCTGACACTCCCGAAGAGGGGCTGACCATGGAAGAGCTCTTTGCCGGCCAGAACAAAGACATTCCCTCGGCAATGGCCCGCTTGAAGCAGGTAGCCCGGGAATTGAACTTGCCCTGGGGAGAGCGGAAGAAGACCTATAACAGCAGACTCGCCCAGGAATTGGGCAAATGGGCGGAAACCAGAGGGAAAGGGGATCAATACCACGACGCGGTTTTTCGAGCCTATTTTGTCGATGGTAAGAATATTGCAAAAACGGCTGTATTGATGGGGCTGGTCAAAGCCGTCGGACTTCCCGAAAATGAAGCCGGAGAGGCATTGCAGATGAGAGCCTTCAAGGAGTCTGTCGATTCCGATTGGGCGCTTGTCGATAAAATGGGAATATCGATGGTTCCAACCTTTGCGCTCGATGACCGGACCGTGGTTGGGGATCAACCCTATGAGGTCTTGGAGCAATTTCTGCGGGAAAACGGGGTTGAGAGGAAATGAGCCCCTTGCGGTCAGGACCGCCGGCGCTTCAGCAATCCATCTTGAAAGCGAACCCATGAAAGAATCGTTATCGGTACGGAGGCGGCTGCATATGAATGAAAATGATCTGAAAAAATATGCTGACCTTGCACGGAAGGGGGGAGCGTCCAGTGTAAAACAGATCAACCCATCCAGTGTGGTGACGGCCGCATGGGTGAGGTTAAAATGTCAATTCGGCTGCGGAGGCTACAACTACAGTTACAACTGTCCGCCCCACACGCCGACCGCCGAAGAAACAAGACGGGTCCTTGATTGCTATAACAGAGCCCTTCTGTTTCATATTGAGACCTTACCGACCAGGGACAGGGGAAGGCGTTTAACAAAATTCCGTCAGATGCTGATTGATTTGGAAGGGGAGATGTTCAAGGACGGATATTATAAGGCCTTCGTCTTTTTGGCCGGTCCCTGCAGGCTGTGCAAAGAATGCGGTAAAGCTACGGAAACCTCTTGTAATCATCGTGACAGGGTAAGGCCTTCCATGGAGGCATGTGGCATTGATGTGTTTCAGACAGCTCGGAACAATGACTGCCATATTGAAACACTGCGGGAAGAAACGGAACCACGCAACACTTATTGTCTGATGCTTGTGGATTAAAGGGAGTAGGGCCTGCTGGTCAGTGTCGTCCTCTCGATCATCATAATGATGAATACTCTTAAGGCAGGCGGGGCTCGCTTATATGTCTATCCATAGGATTCCAGTCAACAGGCTCAGCCCTGAAGCATTACAAGGTGTTATTGAAGAATTTATTTCCAGGGATGGAACGGATTATGGTGAAATCGAGGTTTCCCGGGAAACGAAATTCAGGCAGGCAAAATACAAACTTGAAACCGGATCGGCCGTTCTCATTTTTGATGATGAGACTGAAACCACCAATATATTTTTGGCGAATGATCCTGTTTTAAAAAGTCTCGATGCATGAACCGGATGACGAAGGATTGAAGATTACCAGCGTTGTCAGGTCATAAACCGGCTCAACTTTCCAGGGAGGATCATCACATGAAGGTCGTTGCATTTAATGGAAGCCCCAGAAGGGACGGCAATACCGCCATTCTGATCGGGCATGTGTTCAGTGAACTCGAAAAACGGGATATCGAAACCGAACTGGTGCAGCTTGCGGACAAGGTGATCCATGGCTGCATCGCCTGTGAGAAATGCAGTGAAAACAAAGATCGGCGTTGTGCTATCCAAAATGACGCCGCCAACGAGTGTATCGAAAAGATGCTCGGCGCCGACGGGATCATCCTGGGCTCGCCCGTCTATTTTCAGGATGTGACCCCCGAGATGAAGGCCCTGATCGATCGTACCGGCTATGTGTCCAGGTCCAACGGTCGGATGTTTCAAAAGAAGGTCGGCGCTTCCGTGGTTGCCGTCCGGCGCTCAGGCGCGATTCACGCCCTCGACACGATGGACCATTTCTTCCTGAGCGGCCAGATCGTCATTGTTGGTCGGGCGATTGGCGTCGGCCGGGAAAAGGGAGAGGTGGAGAAGGATGCCGAGGGGATTGAACTCGTCCAATCGCTTGGGCAGAGGATGGCATGGGTGCTTGAAAAACTGCATGGGTAACGGAAAACAGCGTCCCGGACAGTGAAGCCCGCTCCTTCCGAAGCGGGCCTCTCTGATTTTGCTTGCGTGACCGGTCCCCGTCGAATGGGGATCGGTTTTTTACGTCAGAACATCAATGGCCGTGGGCGCCTTTTTTCTCTTCGCCGTAGACCTCGAGGGTTCCCGCTTCCTCCATCTCCTCGAGCCACTTGGCGTGCTGCTTGACGAGCCACGCCCGCGTCACCCAGCCGTGCGTCATCGCCGGCAGGGAACCGGGGGAGCCGATCGTGCCCAGGTAGAGGTGGACGAAGAAGAACGCGAAGATCACCACGAACCCCAGCGCGTGCAGCGGGTACATCCACCGCGTAAGCGCCACCGGAAACGAAAAGGGAAACCACATGACGAGCCCCGTGATCACCATCACCACCCCGAAGAAGGCCACGGCCAGGAAGAACATCTTCTGACCTGGGTTGTACTTGCCGACCTTGGGCGGATGGTCCACATGCCAGAGGTAGCCCCCGGCGCAGAGCATCCACTCGAGATCCTCCGGCATCGAGAAGATCCCCGCTTCACGCCACCACATCCGGATCGTGAAGATGAGCGCCAGGATGAAGAAGAGGCCCGTGAAGTTGTGGACGTACTTGAGCGACTTCAGGCCCCCCATCAGATCCCCGATAAAATTGAACGAATGGAACATCATCCCGAGCCCCGTGATGCATAAAACGAGGCACGAAATCGCCAGGCTCCAGTGTACGATCCGTTCGAAGGCGTCGGTTGCCTTGATCAATCCCTTTTTCATTTACGCACCCCCTTCCGTCTTGTGGTTGTCGTCTTCGTCCGGGGTCTTGGGCCCGTGGATGATGTAGTGCAAAAACGACGCGGCCAGCACGCCGCCCGCCGCCACAAGGCTCAGCGGTTTGAGAAGATCCTTCCAGGCCATGACCGACAGGGGGACACAGGGCTTCACCGGCAGGACGTCATACACCCCCGGCTTCTCCTGCAGGACATAGAGAACATGCGTCCCATCCACGAATTTGTCCCCGTAGACGGAGGCGTCACCACCCAGTTCCTTGGCCCGCTTGTAGGCGAGCTTCAGCATGTCATCCTTGTCCCCGAAGGTAAGCGCCCCCGTCGGGCAGGCCTTGACGCAGGCGGGCGGAAGATCGGCCCGGATCCGAGTAAGGCACAGATCGCACTTGGTCACCTTGTCCGTGACGCTGTCGTAGCGGGGAATCTCGAACGGGCAGGCCGAAACGCACTCCTTGCAGCCGATGCAGCGCTCCTTGATGATTCCGACGGTCCCCAGGTCGCTGTAGTAGAGGGCGCCGCTCGGACAGACCTTCACGCAGGCGGCGTTCGTGCAGTGCATGCAGCCGTCCTTCCGGAAAAGCCACTTCACGCCGTCCTTTGCGGCAACCTCCTGGAACCGGATAAGGGTCCAGGTGTTGGGCTGGAGGTCGGGCGGATTCTGATAGGTGCCGGCGGCGACGGTCTGTCCCGCGGGAAGGCCGTTCCACTGCTTGCAGGCCAGTTGGCAGCCGCGGCAGCCGGTGCACTTCGCAACGTCGATGAGTTTCACTTTCTCGGCCATGTTATTTCACCCCCTTCTTGACCACATTCACCATGAAGGCCTTGCTCTCCGGGATCATGGTGTTGGCGTCACCGATGGTCGGGGTCAGCAGGTTCGCCGAATCCCCGGTGGTGAAGACTTCGGGTTTCTTGTCGTTCGGGCCGTACTTCCGGTCGGCGGAGGTGATCCAGCCGAAATGCCAGGGGATGCCGACCTCATGGATCATGGTTCCGTTGATGTCGAACGGCTTGAAGCGCGCTGTGACAACCGCTGTCGCCTCCAATTCTCCGCGGGCGGATTTCACGATCACCTTCTCGCCGTTGGCGATGCTCCGTTCCTTGGCCAGTTCCAGGCTCATCTCCACGAACATCCCGGGTTGCATCTCGACGAGCCAGGGACACCAGCGCGTCAGAACGCCGGTCTGCCAGTGCTCGCTCACCCGGTAGGTGCTGCAGACGAACGGGAAACGGGGATCGCAGCTTGCGGCCGTGTCGAGTTCCGAACCGACCCCCTTCTTGTAGAACATTCGGATAACGGGGTTGTTCATCTGGGGCGACAGCAGATTCTTCTCCACGGGACACTCCAGGGGTTCGTAGTGCTCCGGGAAAGGACCGTCTACCAGACCCGGGCCGAAGAGGCTTCCGACGCCATCCGGTTTCATGATGAAAGGACCCCGGCCCGAACCGGGATTGCCCACGCCGTCCGGGACATCTCCGGTCCACTTGGCCCCGTCCCACAGGATCACGGGATGCCTCGGATCCCAAGGTTTCCCGGTCGGATCCACGGAGGCGCCGTTGTAGATGATCCTCCGGTTGACCGGCCAGGACCAGGCCCAGTCGGCATGGAGGCCGATGCCGGAGGGGTCCTTTGTCCCGCGGCGTGCCGACAGGTTCGCAGCGGTGTAGGAGCCGCAGTAGACCCAGCATCCGGACGAGGTGGAGCCGTCATCCTGGAGCCAGGCGAATGCCGGAACCGGATCGCCCTTCTTGAATTCGCGGAACTCGCCCTTCTTTGCGGGGTCCTCGACCTTTGCGTCCTCCACAAAAAACCCGTTGATCTCTTTCGCGACTACATGGGCATCGACGTAACGGATCGTTCCGTCCGCCCGCTTGGGGCCATAGTTCCAGGTCAGTTTGGTGAGGGCCTCCTTGAGGGGGCCGCCGTGATGCTCGTAAAGTTCCTTGATCTTATAGTAGAGCTCCGACATGATCTCCGCGTCGGGCATCGAATCGCCCACCGGATTGATCGCCTTGTAGCGCCACTGCATCAGCCGGCCGCTGTTGGTGATGCTCCCCTCCTTCTCCACGGAGGAGGCGCAGGGAAGCATGAAGACCTCGGTCTTGATCTTCGCCGGGTCCATGCCGGGACCGCGCCAGAAGGAGCCGGTCTCGTTGTCGAAGAGGTTGACGTTCACCATCCAGTCGAGCTTGCCCAGGGCCTGGCGCACCTTGTTCGAGTGGGCCCCGCTGCACGCCGGGTTCATTCCCCAGGCGAAGAAACCGGTGAATTTTTCCTTGTACATCTCGTCGAACAGAACGAGCCAGGAGTAGTTGGCCCCGTCGTCGCCCTTCGGCAGGTAGCCGTAGGCCTCCTCCAGCGTGGCGTTCATCCCGTAGACCGACCGAAGGTAGCTCGCCGAATACTTCGGCAGGTTCTTCATCCAGTTGAGGCTGTTCGCCTCCTTGGTCTTGGTGGTGTACTTCTCGTTGTAATCCTTGAGCGTCGCAAGCGATGCAGTGGGGGTTGCGATGTAGCCGGGGAGGATGTGGTAGAGGAGGCCGTAATCGGTCGATCCCTGGACGTTGGACTCCCCGCGGAGGGCCTGGACGCCGCCGCCGGCGATCCCCATGTTTCCAAGCAGGAGCTGAATAATGCTCATCGTCCGGATGTTCTGAACCCCCACGGTGTGCTGGGTCCAACCCATCGCATAGAGGATGTTTCCCGCCCGGTCGGGCTTGGCCGTGGAGGCATAGATCTTGTAAACCTCCAGGAGCTTTTCCTTCGGCGTCCCGGTGATTTTGGAGACGATCTCCGGCGTGTACCGGGCGTACTGCTGTTTGAGGAGCTGGAAGACGCAGTCCGCGTTCCGGAGGGAGGGGTCTTTTTTGATCACGCCCGCGGCGTCGGTCTGGTAGGCCCAGGTGGCCTTGTCGTACTTGCCGTCCTTGAGGCCGGAGAAGACCCCCTTGTTGTCTCCCGGCAGCTTCAGGGCCGGGTTGACCAGGAAGGAGGCGTTGGTGTAGTTGAGGACGTATTCTTTCTGGATCAGGTTGTTGTCAAGGATATATTTGATCATCCCGCCGAGGAAGGCGATATCCGTTCCCGATCGGAGGGGGGCGTAGAGATGGGCCTTCGCCGCCGACTGCGTAAACCGGGGATCGACGCAGATGAGCTTCGCCCCCTTCTCCATCGCCTTGGTGATCCACTTGAAGGAGATGGGGTGGTTCGAGGCGGGGTTGCTCCCCATGATCAGGATCACATCACTGTTCTGGAAATCATTCCAGTGGTTCGTCATTGCGCCGCGTCCAAACGACTCTGCCAGAGCCGCTACGGTTGCGCTGTGTCAGATCCGGGCCTGGTGCTCGATATACACCAGACCCAACCCCCGCAGGAATTTTTGATAGAGGAAGCACTCCTCGTTGTCCATGGCGGCCGAGCCGACGGAGGCGATCCCCTCTGTCCGGTTGACCAGCTCACCCTTGGCGTTTTTGATTTTGAAGCTCTTGTCCCGGCTCTTCTTGACGTTTTCGGCGATCTTGTCCAGTGCCCACTCCCAGGAGACCTCCTTCCACTCCGTGGCGAACGGCGCCCGGTAGAGGGGTTTCCCGAGGCGGTTTTTGTTGACCGCCATCTGGTAGATCGAACCGCCTTTCGTGCACAGGGATCCGCGGTTGATCGGACTGTCCGGATCCCCTTCCGTGTTGACGACCTTTCCGTTGCGCGTGGAGACGATGATGCTGCATCCCACGGAGCAGTAAGGACAGATGGTCGTCGTCTCCTTGGCGTACTGGATCTTCAGCGGTTGCGCATAGGCAGAGACGGGCTTGAGGCTGATGCCGATGCCGCTCGCTGCCAGCGCCGCGCCGGAGATCTTCAGAAAACCTCTTCTGCTGACATCCATAACGACGTGCTCCTTTCTCAACAGTTGGAATGATATCTTGTGGCGGGGCAATTCCGTCCTCCCCAAGCCGGAAGACGAAAGACGGGGAAGACGGAGAGTGATATTTTCAAAGACCCTAAACCGCGTGCGCTATATATTTTTCCCCATTTACTGTCAAGAAATATCGTCTTTTTTCAATGTTTTATGTCATTTTTGACATATATCATTTATCAAACACAACTCTTGACAATATCCCGGCTCCATGATCAAGAAGCGATCAGCGGTTCGCATTATCAAGCCCTTGGCTTTGCCGGAGGTTATGACTGCAAAATGAGCCGGTAAATCGGTATGACGATTTCGGTTTTTTCTGATTTCCAAGGGATAGAGGGAGGTAATGCCATGAAGCGCTGGATGCCATTGCTGCTTATACTGGCAGTAACCTGGGGAGGCTTTTTTGCTGTAAAATCCGCCATGGCCAAAAATGCCGTCGTTTATGCAGTGCTGTTTTATTCTCCAACCTGCGGGCATTGCGCCAAGCTGGATAAGGAAGTCCTGCCAACGCTTCAAAAAAAATATGGCAATCAGTTGGTGATCGTCCAGGTGAACGTCATCAGCGCCGCCGGAAGTAAGATATACGAAAAGGCCCTTGACCGGTTTAAAGTTCCAGAAAACCGCATACGGGTTCCCGCCCTGATCATTGGTGAAACGTTTCTCGTCGGTACTGTTGAAATTCCCGGACAATTTCCCGGCCTCATTCATGCCGCACTGTCTAAAGGCGGGTTGGATTGGCCGGATCTGCCAGGCTTGCGTGAACTGTTCGTCGCACAGAGCAGCATCCACCCGGAGAATCTTTCCATATGGCAGTTAATGGCCTATAAATTCAAACAAGATCCGCTTGCGAACGGCATCGCCGTAATGGTTCTGGTCATCATGATCGCCAGCCTGATCGCCGCGGTGGTGATTACCCTGTCATCCGTAAAAGCTCCGAGAGTACTGACCATTTTCCCCGGTTGGATTATCCTGCCGCTGGCGTTGATCGGCCTGGCAGTGGCTGGTTATCTTTCCTACGTAGAAGTCTCAGAAACGAGTGCCTTCTGCGGGCCTGTGGGAAATTGCAATGCGGTGCAAAGCAGCCCTTATGCAAAACTGTTTGGCGTTCTGCCCATTGCGGTTATGGGTATGGGTGGGTATATCGCCATCCTTGCGGTCTGGCTTTTTCAACTGTTTGGGCCGGCGCCACTCAAAAGACATGCCCGGCTGGTTCTCTGGGGACTGGGCATCTTCAGTGTGTTATTCTCGTCATATCTGACTTTCCTGGAACCGTTCGTCATCGGTGCCACATGCCTATTTTGCCTCGCTTCTGCAGTTGTCGCGACAATCATCCTGTGGGCTTCTATCCTACCGGCCAGGAAAGCGCTGAGAGAAATTAGCCACTAATTATTATTGTGATCCCTTCTTTCAGTGGTTTATGTCTTTCTTGACATAAATATCCACCCACCATCTCCCTTTTTCAACAAGACATGTTATTTTTAACATAAATATCCGTCTGTTATCCACGCCCTTTTTTATCAAATTCATGTTGACTTAGGGTCCCGCGCTGTTATATGGGAACGGCGATCAATTATGTCAACAGTGACATATATCATTCTTGACCTATTTCAAGGAGTCGCCCATGAATAAAGACACTTTCACACTCAACGGAAAAGAAACCACCTTCAAGCCCGGACAGATGATCCTCGATGCGGCGCGCGACGCCGGGGTTGTCATTCCGACGCTTTGCCATCTCAAAGGGGCCACACCGACCGGCGCCTGCCGGGTCTGCCTGGTGGAGGTCAGCGGCGCGAGATCCCTGATGGCCTCCTGTTCGACCCCCGTCACCCCCAACATGGTCGTCCTCACGGAGAGCGAACGGGTCCTCAAAACGCGAAAACTCGTTGTCGAGCTCCTCCTGTCGAGCGGTCATCACAACTGCATCGTCTGCGAGGCGAACGGGAATTGCCGCCTGCAGGACCTGGCTTATGCCTGCGGGATCACGGAGATAAGATTCACCGAGCCGGAAAAATTCTACCCCACGGAGGATGTAAACCCCCTCATCGTCCGCGACTTCAGCCGCTGCATCCTCTGCGGGCGCTGCGTCCAGGCCTGCAACGAGGTCGTCGTGAACCGGGCCATCAGTTACGGCTACCGGGGCTCATCCAGCAAGATCGTCACCGGCGGCGACGGTTCCTACCAGGACAGCGAATGCGTCTTCTGCGGCCAGTGCGTCGAGGTCTGCCCCGTCGGAGCCCTGACGGAAAAGAAGGCCAAGGGAATGGGGCGCCCCTGGGAAACAGAGAAGATCCGGACAACCTGTCCCTACTGCGGCGTCGGCTGTCAGCAGCTCCTCCACGTCAAGGACGGCCGGATCGCGAAGATCACGGCCGTCGAGGGGGCGGAGCCCAATCAGGGGCGGCTCTGCGTCAAGGGACGCTTCGGCTACGACTTCCTCTACTCCGAAGAGCGGCTCAAGACCCCGCTGATCCGGCAGGAGAATGGCGAATTCCGGGAGGCATCCTGGGACGAGGCCCTGGATCTGGTCGTTTCAAAATTCAAGGGAATCATCGAGAAGCACGGGCCGGACGCCGTGGCCGGCGTCAGTTGCGCCCGGAGCACCAACGAGGATTCCTACCAGATGCAGAAACTCTTCCGGGCGGTGTTTAAAACGAACAACATCGACCATTGCGCCCGTACCTGACACGCCCCCACCGTCGCCGGTCTGGCGACTTCATTCGGTTCCGGGGCCATGACGAACTCTTTCGGTGAATTTGCAAAAGCGAAGATGCTTTTGGTGATCGGTTCGAACATGACGGAAGCCCATCCCGTAGCCTCCACCTATGTCAAGGATGCCGTACTTGCAGGCGCTCATTTGATCGTCGTCGACCCGCGGCGCACACCGCTGGTTGCCTTTGCCGAACTGCATATGCAGATCAAAGTAGGGTCGGACATCGCCTTTTTAAACGGCGTGATGAACGTCCTCATCGAGGAAAACCTCTATGATCAAAGATTTGTTGAGGAAAGCTGCGAAGGGTTCGATGATCTGAAAAAGAAGGTCCTGGAATACCCGCCGGAGCGGGCAGCGGAAATATCGGGCATCAGCGCCGATGATATCCGGTCTCTGGCCCGGAAACTGGCATCGGTGAAACCCGCCATGCTGATCTATACCCTTGGCATTACGGAACATACCTGCGGCGTCAACAACGTCATGTCCTGTGCCAACCTGCAGATGCTGTTGGGCAATATGGGTGTCGAGTGCGGCGGGGTTAATCCCCTGCGGGGCCAGAACAATGTTCAGGGCGCCTGTGACATGGGCGCCTTGCCCGTTGTCTTCCCGGGTTACCAGTCAGTGGCCGATGAAAAGATCCGCGCCAAGTTTGAAACGGCATGGGGTGTAAAGGATCTTCCGGCAAAGCCCGGGTTGATGATTCCCCAGATGATCGATGGTCTGCTTGACGGTAAAATCAAGGGGATATATGTCTTTGGTGAAAATCTGGCCAACACGGAACCGGACATCAAACATATCGAACATTGTCTCGATTCGGCGGAATTCATGGTCTGTAACGACATCTTCCGGACGGAGACGACCCGTTTTGCCGATGTGATTTTCCCGTCCGCCGCCTGGTGCGAGGATGAGGGAACCTTCTCCAGCAGCGAAAGACGGATGAACCGGGTCCGCAAGGTCAGTGAACCGCCCGGTCAGGCAAAGCCCAATTGGTTGATATTTAAAGAGATTGCGAAGCGAATGGGTCATGAATGGTCGTCCAACAGCGGCCGGGAAATCTTTGACAACGAGGTTTCCGTTCTTTCTCCCGCATTTGCCGGGATTAAATTTTCCCGCCTCGAGGGGGATGGCATTCAGTGGCCGGCGCCGACCGAAGGGCATTCCGGCACGCCCGTCCTGCACATGCACGGTCGTTTCAGCAGGGGAAAGGGGAACATGGTCACCGTCGACTGGACGCCGCCGGCCGAGGTGGCGGATGATGAGTATCCCCTGGTGCTGAGCACCGGCCGGCGCCTGTACCATTACCATACCCGGACGATGACGGGGCGTTCCGGGGGGCTCAACGACCTTCTCAGCGAGGAGACGGCGGATATATCCGCTGCGGACGCAAACAGCCGGCGTATCGAACACGGGGAGATGATCTCCGTCCGTTCGCGGCGCGGAGAGGTCGTCGTCCGGGCCAACGTGACCGATCAGATCCCGCCGGGGCTGGTCTGGATGGCCTTCCATTTCCGCGAAGGATGCGCCAACTGGCTGACCAATCCGGTGTTCGATCCCAAGACGCAGACCGCGGAGTACAAGGCCTGTGCAGTGCAGATCGGCAAACTGAGCTGAGAACTCAGGCTGCCAAATGATTAGAATAATTTATGATATGATTAAAATGGATAGAACGCAATGCATGGCCGCCTTGAAGTTTGGTGATGGTTCCATTGAATGGAATGGCGTGAGGTACGCGGACGAGGAAGAATTGTATGAGGCGGCGGACAGCATTTGTGGAAAGAATCCCACGAAGCCGCTTGTTATCATAGAGAAGTGTGGGAATGGGGGGCAGATCACGCATTAACCAGATGGGGAATGATGATGACCACCCGCAAGCGCGGAACAGCGGGAAGACAGCATGAATGATTTTGAGGGGACATCGACTCCGTTGGAAAGACAGTTCGAGAACGTTCTGGAAAGGAACCCTCAGAGCCGAAGCATCCTGCAGGCCTTCGAACCGATTCTGCAGGAAACATTGCGTCTGGCCGACGAGATCGTCTGCAAGGAGATCGACCTGTCGGCCATCGACAAAGTGCGTCTTCAGGGGGGCATTCCCGTCATCGAGCAGACCGCCCTGCTGCTGCCGGAAGACCCCTGGTATCAGATCGCCCGGGCGATGATTCCGGCAATCATCCGGGGCTTTCCCGCGCTGGGCCGTGAGCTGCTGATCCTGCAAAAAGGCATCGATGACGGAACGATCCGCCTTGCCGATTTCTACGGGGCAAAGAACGGACAGGAGATCGCCGACGGCTGGGCAAAAGCCTTGGCCGTCCGGCGGGAAGTCCTCGACTTCCTGCTGAGGACCGCCGCAAAACCGGTGCTGGAAAAGAGGCGCCGCGCCATCAAAGAACTTCTGGAGGCATCCGGCTGGGACAAGGGGTACTGCCCCTGTTGCGGTGCCTTCCCTGCTGTTGCCGTCATTCATGAAAAAATCCCCCAACGCTGGCTCCATTGTTCACAGTGCGGTTACGACTGGCGGTTCAGCCGGGTTGTCTGCCCCTATTGCTCCCATGAGAGCCAGCAGGAGATGCCCTATTTCTTCGTGGAAGGGAAGGAACAGGAAACAGCCTTCGTCTGCGAGAAGTGCAAAAGATACCTGATCACCATCAACCATATCAGTAATCTGGAAACACATGATCCGGACGTTCTGGCCATGGGCATGACGTATCTGGATCTGCTCATGCAGCAAAAGGGATTCATGCCCATGACGGTTTCCCCCTGGAACGTTTTTGACTGATGAATGTACGCTTTCCCTGTCCCTGGGAGCGGACCTTCGGGAAGCAGATAAGCGATGCCATGCCTATTACGATGTAGAAAACAGGAGGCTTTATGATGGAAATGACCAGGAGGGGTTTCTTGATCGTGACCGGCGCCGTCGGCTCGGGGGTCGCCCTGTCGACCCTGGGGCTGAACATCGATCCGGTTAAGACCTATGCGGAGGAGCTGGGCAAGGCCAAGAGGCTCAAGGCGGCCAAACAGGTGACGACGGTCTGCTGCTACTGTTCCGTCGGGTGCGGCCTGATCTGCAGTGTCGACAAGACAACGGGCAAGATCTTCAACATCGAGGGTGATCCCGATCACCCCATCAACGAGGGTTCCCTCTGCGCCAAGGGGGCCGGGTTCTTCGATCTCACCGAGGCCAACAAATACCGCCTCCGGAAGGTGCTCTACCGCGCCCCCTTGAGCGACAAATGGGAGGAAAAGAGCTGGGACTGGGCACTGCCGAGAATCGCCCGCCTGGTGAAGGACACCCGCGACAAGGGGTTCGTCACGAAAAACGACAAGGGGGAGATCGTCAATCGCGCGGAAACGATCGCCCATCTGGGCAGCTCCAACGTGGACAACGAGGAGTGCTGGCTCATGAGCGTCAAGGCCAGGGCGCTGGGCATGATCTACATCGATCACCAGGCCAGGGTCTGACACAGCCCATCCGTAGCGGCTCTGGGAGAGTCGTTTGGTCGCGGTTCCATGACGAACCACTATATCGATTTGAAGAATTCCGATTGTATTTTGATTATGGGCAGCAATGCCGCCGAACATCACCCCATCGCCTTCAAGTGGATCCTGCGGGCCAAGGAGCTCAACGGCGCCAGGCTGATCCATGTTGATCCCCGCTACACCCGGACATCGGCGCGGTGCGACCATCATGTTCCCCTCCGTTCCGGGACGGACATCGCCTTTTTGGGCGGGATGATCGACTACATTCTTGACCATGAACAGTATTTCAAGGATTATCTCCTCCACTACACCAACGCCTCGTTCATCGTCGGCGCTGACTACCATTTCAAGGACGGCCTCTTCTCCGGCTACGACAGCAAGACCAGAAAGTACAACAAGGAGTCCTGGGTTTTCGAAAAGGACGGCAACGGCGTCCCGAAACGGGACATGAACCTCCAGCATCCGCGCTGCGTTTACCAGTTGATGAAAAAGCACTACTCCCGCTACAATCTGGAGAAGGTTTCCAGCATCACCGGCGTCACCCAGGAAGACCTGCTGAAGGTTTATGCGGCCTATGCGGCCACGGGGGCCAGGGACAAGGCCGGAACCATCTGCTACGCCCTCGGCTGGTGCCACCACACCACGGGCAGCCAGATCATCCGCACCATGTCCATCATCCAGCTTCTCCTGGGCAACATGGGCATCTGCGGCGGCGGCGTCAACGCACTGCGGGGCGAGCCGAACGTCCAGGGGTCCACGGATCATGCAATCCTCTACAACATCCTGCCGGGCTACCTGAAGATGCCGGCGGGATCGCTCGATACGCTGGACAAGTATCTGAAGAAGAACACGCCGGAGACGAAGGATCCCCAGTCGGCCAACTATTATCAGAATTACCCGAAGTTTTTCGTCAGCCTTCTGAAATCCCTCTGGGGGGAGAAGGCCACTCCGGAAAACGGTTTCGGCTACAACTGGCTGCCGAAGCTCGACGACGGGAAACACTACTCCATCCTGCATCTCTTCGACCGGATGTATGAGGGCAAGATCAAGGGACTCTTCGCCGTGGGAACCGACCCGGCAGTCAGCGCCCCGAATACGACGAAGGTGCGCAAGGCCCTGGAGAAGCTCGACTGGCTCGTGGGCGAAAACATCTTCGACAACGAAACCTACAGCTTCTGGAAGGGACCGGGCGTCGATCCCCGAGAGATCAAGACAGAGGTCTTCCTCCTGCCCGCCGCGGCCTCCATGGAAAAGGAGGGTTCGCAGAGCAACTCCGGCCGTTGGGTCCAGTGGAAATACAAGGCGGCCGAAGCGGATGGCGACGGCATTGCCGTCGGCGAGATCACGATCAGGATCATGGACGAAATCAAGAAGTTGTATGCCAAGGAGGGCGGTCCCAATGCGGAAGCCATCCTGAACCTCAAGTGGGATTACACGGACCGCCGGGGAAGATACGACGCCCTCAAGATCTCCAAGCAGATCAACGGCTATTTCCTGAAGGATACGGTGATCGAGGCCGGCGGTGCGAAAACGGAGTTCAAGAAGGGACAACTGGTTCCGGGCTTCGGCATGCTTCAGGCCGACGGCGCAACGTGCAGCGGCAACTGGGTCATGTCCGGCAGCTTCGGCGCCGAAGGCGAAAACAAGATGGCCAAACGGGGCAAGGAGGATCCGACGGGGCTGGGGCTCTATCCCAACTGGTCTTACGCCTGGCCCGTCAACCGGCGGATCATCTACAACCGGGCCTCCTGCGACATGAACGGCAAGCCCTACAATCCCAAACGCAAGCTCCTGGAATGGACGGGAGACAAATGGGTAGGCGATGTCCCCGACGGACCCTGGCCGCCCCAGGCGGACAAGGAAAAGGGGAAATACCCCTTCATCATGAAGCCTGACGGACTGGGCGCCCTCTTCGGCCCCGGCATGGTCGAGGGCCCCTTCCCCGAGCATTACGAACCCCTGGAAGGGCCGCTGGCCAAAAATCCCCTTTCCGGCCAGTTGATCAACCCGGCCATCGAGCTCTTCAAGAGCGACCTGGACAAGGTGGCCAACGCCGACGCCAAGTTCCCCTATGTCTGCACGACCTACTCCTGCACGGAGCACTGGTGTTCCGGGGCACTGACCCGGTGGCAGCTCTGGCTCTTGGAGATGCAGCCCGAGCTCTACGTGGAGATCGGTGAAAAACTGGCCAAGGAAAAGGGGATCAAGAATGGGGAGCGCGTCAAGGTCTCATCCGTTCGCGGCGTTGCACCCTGTGTGGCCATGGTGACGAAGCGCTTCCAGCCCTTCACCATTGAAGGAAAGACGGTCCATCAGGTCGGCCTGCCCTTCAACTACGGCTGGCTCTTCCCCAAGGATGGGGGCGACAGCACGAATTTCCTGACCCCGACCGTCGGCGATGCAAACACCTTCTGCCCGGAGTACAAGGCATTCATGGTCAACGTAACCAAGGTATAGGAGAATAGACGATGAAGGGAATCGAACTCGTCAAGCTGATCGATACATCCCTGTGCACCGCCTGCCGCGGCTGCCAGGTGGCGTGCAAACAGTGGAACGAACTACCGGCCTTTAGGACGCACAACAGCGGCAGCTACCAGAATCCGCCGGATCTCCAGTGGAACACCTGGACCCTGATCCGCTTTCAGGAATATGAAGACGCCAAGGGAAATTTTAAATGGCTGTTCCGCAAGGACGGCTGCATGCACTGCACCGATGCCGCCTGCGTCAAGGTCTGTCCCAGCGGCGCCTTGCACCACACCACCTTCGGAACGGTGGGGATCCAGAAGGAGAAGTGCATCGGCTGCAAGGAGTGCGTGGCAGCCTGTCCCTTCAACATTCCCCGCTATGACCGGGCGACGGACAAGGTAACCAAATGCGATCTCTGCTATTCACGGCTTCGGGACAGTCTCTCTCCCGCCTGCATTAAATCCTGCCCCACCGGCGCCCTGACCATCGGCGCCAAGGATACCATGATCCGGAAGGCCCATGCCCGGGTGAAGGTTTTGGGCGGCGATGCGAACGTCTACGGCGACAAGTTCGTGGACGGGACGCACGTGGTCTACGTTCTTACGGAGAAGCCCGGGGTTTACGATGTGCTGCCGGTGAAGCCCCATGTCCCCCTGTCGGTCATGGCCTGGAAGGATCTGCTGAAACCGCTCAGCCTTGTGGCGGTGGGCGGGGTGCTTGCGGCCTCGTTCCTCCACTACATCATCCACGGGCCCAAGACGCCCGATGATGCGGACAACCAGACCAAAGAAGGGGGTGCGTAAATGAAAAAGGGATTGATCAAGGCCACCGACGCCTTCGAACGGATCGTACACTGGAGCCTGGCGATTTCGTGCCTGATCCTCTGCTTCACGGGGCTCGGGATGATGTTCCAGTCCTTCAACTTCATCGGGGATCTCATGGGGGGCCTGAAGTCCCTCAAGTACGTCCACAACTTCACGGGCCTCTTCTTCATCCTGGCGCTCATCTTCACGATCCGGATGTGGTGGCGTGAGGCAGGGATCTTTTCGATGCCGGAGGACCTGGAATGGATGCTCTGCGCAGGAGGCTATCTCTGGCACGTGGACCATCCTCCCAAGATGGGCAAGTACAACCCCGGTCAGAAGATGTTTTTCCTGACCGTTGCCTTCTTCGGGGTGATCATGGTGATCACGGGGCTTGTCATGTGGTTTCCCTTCTCGTTTCCGGTGGGGCTTACGCGGTGGATGTATCCCCTGCACGCACTGGGGTTCGTGGTGATCTTCGCGTTCTTCTTCGTCCATCTCTACCTGGGGACGATCGGTTCTCCCGGGTCGCTGCCGGCGATGCTTCACGGCTGGGTGACGCGCGCCTGGCTGGTCAAGCAGCACGCCAAGTGGCTCGAGGAGATGGAGGAGAAGGGGACGCTGGAGGTCTACGGCGAGGAAAAGAAAGGCGCTCACGGGCATTAAAGGTTTAAAGCGGGGATGTTGCGATTTTACGAAAAATCACAACATCCCCGCTGCCGTCCGATAGAATATGACTCATTTCGGCTGGACAAAGGGGTAAGTGCGTTCATATATATGCTCATAATAACATATGCTTTCAAAGTAATAACCAAGAAAAGGAGTAACCTCTATGTTCAATAAAACGCTTTGGGAAAGACATCTCCCTCTTTCCATCAAACCGTCCTGCGGACGGCATGCCGTCATCGGTCTGTTGATCCTCCTGGCGACACTCCTGTGGTGGCCCACCCCCGGCGCGGCGGCCGAAGGCCTCCGGATCGCCGTCGCGGCCAACTTCATTCAGGCTGCAAAGGAACTGACCCGGGATTTCGAAAAACAGACCGGCATCAAGGTGGAGGCGACCTTCGCCTCCTCGGGAAGCCTCTATGCCCAGATTGTAAACGGCGCCCCCTATGACCTCTTCCTCTCCGCCGACGAGGAGCGGCCCGCCAAGCTCTTCAAGGAGGGAAAAGCGGAAAAGCCATTCGTCTATGCAAAGGGCCGCGTGGTCCTCTGGTCGGCCCGGAAGGATTTCTGCCGGGCCGGGCCGTGGCAACAGGCGCTCGCCGATCCGGGCGTCCGGCGGATCGCCGTCGCCAATCCGGAGACGGCCCCCTACGGGACGTCGGCACGGGAGGCGCTACGGAAAACGGGGCTGTGGGATTCAGGAAGCGAAAAAAGGGTCATCGCCCAGGACATCGCCCAGGCCTTTCAGTACGCCTCGACGGAAGCCGTTGACGCTGCCTTTTGCGCCTTCTCCTCCGTGGTCTCCGAACAGGGGAAGAAGGGGTGCTATTACGAGATCCCGGAAGCGCCGGAGATCATCCAGTCGGCCTTCGTCCTGAAGCAGACGAAGGACCGGACGGCGGCGGAGAGCTTCGCGACCTTTCTGATTTCCGCCCCCGCTGCAACCGTCAAGGCAAAACAGGGGTACCGTTAGCATGGATTATCTCTCCCTCTATGTGACGCTGAAACTGGCCTTGGCCACCACGATCATCCTTTTGATCGTCGCGGCGCCCATCGCCTATGCCCTGGCCTATCTGCGCTTCCCCGGAAAATCACTGTTCGAGGCGCTGATCTACCTGCCCATTGCCCTGCCGCCGACGGTCATGGGGTTCTACCTGATCATCGTGATGGGCCCCCATGGCGCCCTGGGGCGGGCGTGGGGGGCGCTTACGGGCGGTTCCCTGCTGTTCACTTTTCTGGGAATCGCCGTGGCCTCCGTTCTGTACAGCATCCCCTTTGCGGTACAGCCGATGAAGTCGGCCTTTTTGAAGATTGATCCCCGTCTGCTCGAAAACGCCTCCGTGCTGGGGCTCTCCCGTCCGGCGGCCTTTATCCGCGTTATCCTTCCCAACAGCGCAACCGGCATCATCGCAGCCGCGATCCTTGTTTTCCTGCACAGCATCGGGGCCTTCGGCGTCCTGCTCATGGTGGGCGGAAGCGTTCCCGGCGTGACCAAAGTCGCCTCCATCGCCGTCTACGAGGCCGTAGAAGCCATGGACTACCGGACAGCGGGGCTGATGTCCCTCTGCTTCATCCCCATCAGCTACGCATTCCTGCTGCTGGCGAACAGACTCAACGGAGATACGAAACATGACGCTTGAACTGACGATCAAGAAGAGACTGCATTACTTCGACATGGACCTTTCCCTTTCCTGCGCCGACGGCCGGATGGTCGTGCTCGTCGGACCCTCGGGCGGCGGGAAGACCACACTTGTGAGGATGCTCGCGGGTCTTTCGACGCCCGATGAAGGCCGGATCGCCTTTCACGGAGAGACCTGGTTCGATTCCACCCGGGGAATCAACGTCACGCCGCAGAAACGCCGCATCGGCTACGTCTTCCAGGAGTACACCCTCTTCCCGCACCTGAACCTTTACGACAATGCGGCCTTCGCCGCCGTGGAGAAAAAAGAGGTGGATGATCTGCTGGCCCTTTTCGGGATCGGCCATCTACGCCGGCGAAAACCCCATCTCGTCTCCGGCGGGGAACGCCAGCGCTGTGCCCTGTGTCAGGCCCTTGCCCGACGGCCCCGGCTGCTCCTGCTGGATGAACCCTTCTCCGCCCTCGACGTGGCGACCCGCAGGGGGTTGCGGGAGGAGCTTAAAGCGCTGAAAATGAAACTGGACTTCCCCATCCTTTACGTGACCCATGACATCGGCGAGGCCCTCTTTCTCGCCGACGAGATTCTGCCCATCGTCGACGGGCGGATCGATCGGGGATGGATGCAACGGACCATCGCCCGGGAACCGATTGCGGGGAACCAAGCCCGGGCAACCCGAGAGCCCCGTCTGGCCCTGGCGTACTGATTTTAAGGAGTGCAACGAATCATGAACATCTGTACCTATTCCTATGAAGAGTACCTCCAACTGGTCAAGTCCTTCCACGGAAACCTCGCGCCGGGACTGATCATCGGCGGCTTCATCGTCGATCTGGCCCTGAAGCATCTGCCCGAGGGGGAGTTTTTCGATGCCCTCTGCGAGACCCCGGTCTGCCTGCCCGACGCCGTACAGATCCTGACTCCCTGCACGATCGGCAACGGCTGGCTGACCATCCTCGATTTCGGACGCTTCGCCGTGACGATGTATGAAAAAAAAGGCGGCCAGGGCGTTCGCGTCTACCTCGACGCCAAAAAGTTAGAGAACTGGCCCGAGATCCGCGACTGGTACTTGAAACGCAAGAAAAAGCACGAACAGAATCTCGACCTGCTGCTCGCCCAGATCAAGGAGGCAGGACACGGCCTGCTGGGCATCCAGCGGGTCCGTTTGGACCCGGAAAAGATTCGCCGGGAAAAACTGGGCCCAGTTGGACTGTGCCCCGTCTGCGGGGAGCCTTACCCTGTCAGGGACGGCGAGCGCTGCCGGAACTGCGGGGGGGAGTCGCCCTACACAGAGATCGCCGTCGTCGAAACGGCAGGGTGAAGCAATGAAACCAACAGCTATGAATACTGCAAAACGCAGTTGCGACTACCCGCTGCTGACCTTCTCCGAGGCCTGGCGGCGGATCGCTTCGAAGCTTACACCCCTTCCCCCGGTCCTCGAACCGCTCGCGGAGATTTCCGGCCTGGTGCTGGCTCAGGACATCGTCGCCCACGACAGCATGCCCCCCTTTGCCGCGGCGGCCATGGATGGCTACGCGGTCATCAGCGGCGACACCTCTTTCGAACGCGCCGTGACAGGGGAACAGGATGCCGGCGTCAAACTTGACCTTGCCGTCATACCGGGAACCGCGGTGCGCATCATGACCGGTGCGCCCATGCCGTCCGGCGCCGATGCCGTGATTCCCTTCGAAGAAACCAGGGAAGCAAACGGCATTGTCCACCTGCCTCCCACCACCGGTCCGGGAACCAATGTGCGTCCTGCCGGCCAGGATATGACCACCGGCGAAACCGTCCTTCTGAAAGGTTCCAAGCTGGGTCCGGCCGAGATCGGCCTCCTGGCTTCCCTCGGCTATTTCCGGGCATGGGTCCATCCCCGGCCGCGCGTCGCGATCCTGGCCACCGGCGACGAGCTGGTGGGTGTCGACGCGATTCCCAGGCCGGGACAGATCCGCGATGCCAATACGCCGGCACTCCTGGCCGCGGCAAGGGGCTGCGGATTCGACACCGTCGCCCTGCCCCATCCCGTTTGCGACAATGCCGGCGCACTCGAAGAGGCCATGGTCGCTCTGCTTTCAGGCAGCGATATGGTCGTCACTTCGGGCGGCGTCTCCATGGGAACGCGCGATCTGATCAAGCCGCTGCTGGCAAAGCTCGGAGAGATCCTGGTCGGGAGGGTGGCCCTCAAGCCGGGCAAACCCCTGACCTTTGCCTTGGTGCAGGGCAAACCGGTCTTCGGACTCCCCGGATTTCCGGTATCATCGCTGGTGAGTTTCGAGCAGTTCGTCCGTCCGGCGCTGCGACTGATGGCGGGCCATCGTCTCCTGTGGCGCCCCTTGGTGGAGGTTCGCCTGGCGCAAACGCTGCGCCACGACCCGGAGCGCACCGAGTTCCAGCGCGCCGTCGTCGAATCCGCCCCGGAAGGCTACCTGGCGCGCGGCAACGGCCCCCAGGGTTCGGGGCGTCTCAAATCGCTGGCCGGAGCCAACGCACTGCTCGTCCTGCCCGCCGGCATGAATGACTTCCCGGCCGGTTCCCGTGTCATGGCGTTTTTGATCAACCACCCGGAGGTCCGGGAGGATCTACCCATATGCCATCCAGGAACAAACCTTGATCCCTTGTGGAAGGGAACCGTTCTACCATTCCGTCCATGAAAGCCGTCACCTCTCCATGGACCTTGCTCCGGGAATCGATTTTCCGGCCCCGATCTTCCCCCCGGGTCCTGACAGCCCCTTCCCCATCCCAACCCTGCCCAATCCCCATTCCGATTCATGGGAAAAGGGCTTGACTTATGTCAACTATGACATATACGATATGAGCCGTGAATGTTCATCTGTTTATTCTGATGACACGACAAGATAAAGGTCTATCTGTGCAAATCGTTCGTTCTACATCACATTGACAGGCAGGGTTGGAAAGGGGGTAAAATGCAAAAGATAACTCTTACCGTAAACGGTGTTCAGCAGCAGGTCACGGCAAGTCCGGATATGGTTCTGATTGACCTCTTGCGAAAGGATCTGCACCTGACCGGGACCAAGCAGTCCTGTGACCGGAAGGGGCAATGCGGCGCCTGCACGGTTATCGTGAACGGCAAAGCGGTCCGCTCCTGTCTCACCAAGGTGGCAAAACTGGAAGGGGCCGACGTCATCACCGTCGAAGGGCTGGGCACGCCGGAAAATCCCCACCTGATCCAGGAGGCCTTTGTCCTGGCGGGCGCCATCCAGTGCGGCTTCTGTACGCCCGGGATGATCATGGCCGCCAAGGCGCTGTTGGATGTGAATCCCGATCCCGATGTGGAGGCCATTAAAAAGGCCCTGGCGCGCAACCTTTGCCGCTGCACCGGCTACAAGAAGATCATCGAAGCCGTCCGGCTCGCCGGCCGGTTCATCCACAAAGAGACCACACCGGAAGCGGTCCGCAGCCAAATCGGCAAGGCCGCGCTGGGGGAATCCCACATCAGGCCCACGGCGATGGTCAAGGCCTGCGGAACGGCGAAATTCAACGACGACGTCGAACTGCCGCCGGATGCGCTGGAACTGGCCGTCGTCCGCAGCACCGAAAGCCATGCGCTGATCAAATCCATCGATACGTCGGTGGCGGAAAAGATGCCCGGTGTGGTCGGCTTTCTGAGAGCCGCAGATATCAAAGGGACAAATCGCCTCCGGCAGGTCCAACCGGACCAGCCGGTGCTATGCGAGGACAAGGTCCGTATCCTCGGCGACGCTATTATTGCCGTGGCGGCCCAAACCCGGGAGCAGGCCAGGGCAGCGGCGGCGGCAGTGAAGGTGGAATACGATCCCCTGCCGGTCATGATGACCACAGCGGAGGCCCTGGCCCCCGGGGCTTACGTGATCCATCAACATGCGCCGGACAATATCTGCTGCAAACAGCCGCTGATCAAGGGCGATGCGAAGTTGGCTCTGAACGAGGCAAAAGCGGTTTATGAAGGCGAATATGCCACCCAGACCAATCATCAGGCCCCCATGGAGCCGGAGGTCTCTTCGGCCTACTTCGAGGGCGAAGGGGAGAACCGCGAGTTGGTCATTGTCGGGCGAAGCATCAACATCCATTTCCACCTCAATATGTTGAAGGAGTCGTTGGGCTATGCCAACATGCGCTACAAGGAGGCCTTCTCGGGCGGGCAATTCGGCATCAAGGTGTGGATCTTCACCGAGGCGATTGCCGGCGCCGCGGCCATGCACTTCAAACGCGCCGTGCGCTATGCCCCCACCATGGCCGAGTCGATGCTCATCACCTCGAAACGGCATGGCTACCCCAGCATGAAGGTGAAACTCGCCGCCGATGCAGAGGGGCATATGACGGCCTTTTTCTGCGACTTCACGATGGACAAGGGTGCCTATACGATCAATGGCCCGGTCATTTTGGCCCGGGCGATCTTTATGATCCAGGGATCCTACCACATCCCCAATATCGAGGTCTTCGGAAAGTCGGTGTACACCAACAACTCCTTCGGCAGTTCAGCCCGTGGCGCCGGGCCGCCGCAGACGACCTTTGCGTCGGAGTCGGCTGTGGACATGCTGGCGGAAAAGGCGGGGATCGACCCCCTGGAGTTCCGCCGGATGAATTCACTCAAACCCGGGCAATCGAAATCGACGGGGATGGTGGTTCAGGAATGGCCTTTTGTCGAGCTCTGCGATGCCATCAAGCCGGCCTACGAGCGGGCGAAGAAGGCAGCGCAGGAATTCAACGTCAAAGGCGGAAACATCAAACGCGGTGTGGGGCTTGCAGCCCACTCCTTCGGGATCGGCGGCGCCGGCGATTCGGCCAAGCTGTCGATTGAGATCGACCCCGATGACGGCGTCACCATTTACGCCGCAGTGGCCGACCCGGGGGAAGGCAACGATGTCATGCTGACCCAGGTCGGCGCGCATCTCATGGGTCTTCCCCTGGAAAAGGTGAGGCTCTATGTCCGGGATACGGACAAGACGGTCCTCATGGGGCCTTCGGCCGGGAGCCGGATGACCTTCATGGCCAGCAATGCCCTGGCGGATGCCGTTGCCAAGCTGAAGGAGGCCATGAAAGAGGCCGGTTCCAGCGCCTACGCAGGACTGGTCAAGGCCGGAAAGCCGACACGTTATGAGGGCGCACACAAGAACAACGTGCCGCCGGGTCTCGATAAGGTTACCGGACAGGGCAACTCCCAGGTCTCGGAATGTCATAACATTCAGATGGCCGAGGTGGAGGTGAACACCGAGACGGGAGCGACCAAGGTCCTGAAAATGACCGTCGCCGTGGACGCGGGTACGATTATCAACCCGCAGGCCTTCGAAGGGCAGTTGGAAGGGGGCATGGACCAGGGCGTCGGCTATGCGCTCCGGGAGGAGTACATCATCGGGAAGACCACGGATTATGTCTCTTTCAAGTTATCGACCATCCGCGACGTCTTTGACATTGAAATGATCACCCGGCAAACACGGCGTTCGAACAATGTGCTGGGGGCGACAGGCGTCGGGGAAATGACGATGGTCTCCACCGCGCCAGCGGTGACCAACGCCATCTACAACGCCTGCAAGGCCAGGGTATACAGCCTTCCGGCCACGCCGGACAAGGTCAAGGCGGCCCTGGCGGGAAAATAGACTAAGCACGTGTTCCTATTCTAATTTCAAAGGCATTCCTCTAACATGAAATTCACGGCTGGTGGAAAATCAATAGACGAATGCAGGGCAGACTTCCCGTCTCTGGAAAGAAGGCGGGACGGAAAGCCTCCCATTTACCTGGACAATGCCTGCACGACGCTCGTGCCGCGACAGGTCATCGCGTCGCTGAACGAGTATTATACCGATTTTCCCGCCTGCGGTGGTAGAAGGAGCCATCACTGGTTTGCCGAAGAGGTGACCCTGCGCATCGAAGGGAATTCCGATGAGGGCATCAAGGGCGCCCGTCAGATCATCGCCGAGTTCATCCATGCGGGTTCTGCAAAAGAGATCCTCTTCACCCTCAACGCGACCCAGGCCATCAACACCGTGGCCCTCGGCTTTCAGTTTCGGACCGGGGATGTTGTTTTACTGACCGATAAAGAACATAACTCGAATCTGATGCCCTGGCTGAGGTTGCAGCGGATGGGGCTGATCCGGGTCGACCATACCGCGGCCGGTGCTGACGACCACTTCGATCTGGATGCCTTCGAAGGGCGGTTGAAAAACGGCGGGGTCCGCTTGGTGAGCATGGCCTATACGTCGAACGTCACCGGCTATACCATCCCCGCCGGTGAGATCATCAAGATCGCCCATCGCTACGGCGCTCGGGTGCTGCTCGACGGCGCCCAGACGGTGCCGCATCAAGCCGTGGACGTCCAAGACCTGGATGTCGATTTCCTGGCCTTTTCGCTGCACAAGATGTGCGGCCCCCGGGGTGTGGGTGTCCTCTATGGCAAGCGGGAGCTCCTGGGACCAAACCCACCGGAAGATGATGGGAGGAATGATGTCATCGAGCCGGTGATTCTGGGCGGGGGAACAGCCGGCGATACGACCTATGGCTCTTACAGCCTCCTGGAGGCACCGGAGAGGTTCGAAGCTGGGATTCAGAACTACGCCGGACAGATTGCCTCCGGAGCGGTGATCCAATACCTCCAGCAGATCGGCATGGACCGGATCTCCGCCCACGAGAAAGGGCTGAATCGTTTTCTGACCGAGGAACTGCTGAACCGCTATGGGGATACGGGATGGTTCAGAATCCTCGGGCCTCGCGATGCGGCGCAAAGGGGGGGAATCCTGAGCTTCGAGGTCAGAAGTCCCAATGCGGTGGGCATCGCCAAAGAACTGAACGCCAAGTGCAATATCATGATCAGGGACGGCGTCTTCTGCGTCCACTCCTATTTCAACGGCCAATTCGGGCCGGGATGGACCCATCCCAAGTCCCACCGCGACCACCGGATGATCTACCGGGTCTCTTTTTACCTTTACAACACCGTCGAGGAATGCCAGACTTTTGTCGCCACCCTGGACGAGATCTTCCGGGAGCGAGGTTATCTCTAAGAGAAAAGGGCGGTCAGAAGCAGGATTCCATGGACGAAGCGGTCATCCGATACTATCGCCGATTGCTGAAGGAGGATTTTCCCCATGCCGGCGAGATCAAACTCCCCACGATCTTCGTGGAGGCGATTGGCGAGCGGATGATCCACTGCGGCAACACGGGAAACTACATGCAGATCTATCTTCAGGTGGCCGACCGCCGGATCACCGATATCAAGTATCTCTGCGCCTGTGAACCCGTGGCCAACGTCGCTGTCGAGGTCTTGTGCACCCTCGTGAAAGGAAAGACGTTGGATGAGGCGACGGCCCTCACGGAGGAGGCCTTCTATCAATTTCTGGGTTGCCGGAGCGATGACCTGCGTCAGAAGGTGCTGGGGCTCTTGGAACTCCTGAACGAGGGGATCGCCGGCTATCACAACACCGCGACCGGTGTAAAAAGACCTATCGCGGAAGACGGTGATGGGCAGGGCGCAAAACTAAACTGGGACGGGGCGTTGTCCATATGATCGTCGGGATCATTTTGTCAGCCGGAGAATCAAAACGGATGGGGACGCCGAAACAGCTCCTGCCCTGGGGGAACACCACAGTCCTCCAGCATGTCGTTGACGTCGCCGCGGCTTCCCGGTTGGAAACGATACGGTTGATCCTCGGCTATCGCGCTGAGGAGATCGCCGGCAGAATCACGGTCCCGGCTAAAGCCGGTATTGCCATTAATCAGGACTTCAGAGAAGGCATGGGTTCTTCCGTCAAATGCGGCATCAAAAACTCGCCTCCTGATGCCGAGGCCTTCATGGTTCTGTTGGGAGACCAGCCGTTCATCGATACGAAAGTGATTGACACATTGATTGCTTCCTACCGCGCGGGCAGACAGGGCATTACGATCCCGGTCCACAACGGCCGACGGGGGCATCCGGTGATCTTCGATTCACAGTACAGGGAAGAATTGCTGTCCATTAGCGATCAAGGCGCCCGGGAAATCGTAAAGAAACATACCGAAAACATTTTCGAAGTGCGTATGGACTCACCAAATGTTCTGAATGATATTGATACGCCCCAGGATTATCAAGAAGCCAGGAAGCAAGCCGGAGAATCATTTTAAAGGCAGGTTACAATCGCCGCCTGGATATCAACCGTTCTTCATACATTGTCGGAGTATGCCTTTCGTTCACAGCCAACGCATCTTGACCATCAACCGATGGATTCCTTCAAAGGTTTTCCCGTAAGGGGGACTGTCACTTTTTATGACTGCAGCGCAGGGTTGTCCCATGTTCCCGGATGTGCCGAAATCGTTTGGGAGACAAAGAAAAAAGTGCTATAAGATATCATCATGAGAGCTTATATCGGTTTTGACGATACGGATATTCTCGGCGCGGAGATAGGGACCGGCAAACTGGTCCGGCGCTTCGAGGCGCTCCTGCCGGAGGGTTGCCATCTGTGGGGCGTTGTCCGCCAGCAGCTTCTGGTGGACCCGCGAATTCCCTACACCTCCCACAACAGCTCGGCCTGCGCCGTCGTTGACTTTGGCAATCCTGCTCTCTGGGATGAACTGCTTGCAAGGGCTACGGCGCACATCGAACGGGAATCCTATGAGGGCAGCGATCCCGGCCTCTGCCTGGCCTGCGAAGGCGATGTCGCCTTGAAGGATCTGGCAACTCTGGGGTTGGCCTGCACGGCGCGGATCGTAAGCCAGGATGAAGCCCTCCGGGCAGCGGCGCGAATCCATCTGTCCGGTCATGGCGGTACTTGCGACGGAATCATCGGTGCGGCGGCGGCCGTGGGCCTCACAGCGATGGGATGGAGCGGACGTTTCATCGAGTTCAACGGCCTGCGCGATATTCCGGACCAGGTCCGGGTCGGCGAACTGGCGGAGAGAGGGATTCGCGTGGTTTCTCTCGACCGGGATGCCGTTGTACCCGGCGAGGCGGATGTGGTCGATACCCGGGGGTGGCTGCGTCCCCGTCTCTGGGGAGGGGCCGCCGTGCTCCCTGTCCGGATGAGGGAGGATCATCTTTGGGAGAGTATCGGAGAAAAAAGAAAGAAAACCAAAGCAAACAATGGAAACAATGGAAAGAAAGGGAGGTAAGGAGATGGCGGGCAAGATTTTCTACCGGGAACGTCGGAAGGTACAGGAAGGGGAGAAGAAGCCCCGGTTCAAGCTGGTGGCCGTGGCGGGCGCCGATATTCGATTTTACGGGGATCATCTCCGGAAGAAGGAGTTGGAGCAGATCGCCGGGGTGATCAGCGCCGAGTTGATTCTGCTGACGCATGGCGCAAAAGAGGGCAAGGATGAGGAGGTGGAGGTAAAGGACTGACGAAGCCGTCCCTTTTTGAGACTTTTCTGCGAGAGTGTCAAGGACTGACCGGTTCGGAAGGAGAACGATCATGGCGCTGGTGAGAGAGAAAGACGGCCGCAGACTGCATGTCAAGAGCAGGCTGATGGGGGAGAGCCTGGTGAGCAAGTCATTCGCGGAAAAGTTCAATGTGGCGCCCCAGCAGAGGCTTTTTCCCGATGTGCAGATTCTGAAAATCGGAGGGCAGTCGATCTGCGACCGGGGGGTCAAGGGGCTGCCGGGGATCATCAAGGAGATCGCAGCCAACAAGCCCCATCACAAGATGCTCCTGACGACGGGCGGCGGAACGCGCAGCCGGCATATCTACACGATCGGCCTGGAACTGGGGATGCCCACGGGGATCATCGCCAAGTTCGGCAGCGCCATCTCAGAGCAGAACGCCCTGCTGGTCGCCATGCTCCTGTCGCCCTGGGGTGGCATCAAGATCGGTCATGATTCCATTCTGAAGCTCTCCAATTATTTTACCGACGACTGCATCCCGGTTATGCATGGCATGCCGCCCTACGATCTGTTTGCGCTGCCGGCTCCCGGTTGGCGGATTCCGATTCACCGGACCGACGTGGGCACCCTGATCGTCGCCGATCTGATCGGCGCCAAGAACTGTATCTTCGTCAAGGACGAGGATGGCCTCTATACCGACGATCCCAAAAAGAACGACCAGGCGGAGTTTATCCCCGAGATCACCGTGAAGGAATTGCTGGCGATGGACCTGGACGATCTGGTCATTGAGAGGCCCTGTCTGGAAATCATTCAGAACAGCGAGGTGATCAACCGGATCCAGATTATCAACGGACTCAAGGAGGGGAACATCACGCGGGCGCTCAACGGCGAGCATATCGGAACGATCATCCGGAAATCCTGAAAGGATCATCCAAACGAAATAGCTGTATGGATACCGTCGATTCCAAAATAGAACGGCTCCGCTCACTGCTCGGGGAGATGGGCGGCGTGGTGATCGGTTACTCCGGCGGCTGCGACAGCACGCTTCTGGCCGCGGTTGCCAGGGAGGTCCTGGGAGACCGGGCGGTATGCGTCCTGGCCTCCTCGGAGACCTACCCCCGTTCAGAGGTCGAGGAGGCCCTGGGGACGGCGGATCGGCTGGGCATCCCCGTGGACCGGATCGACACCGACGAACTCAAGAACGAGGCCTTTATAGCCAACACGCCCGATCACTGCTACTTCTGCAAAAAGGAGCTCTTCGGCAGGCTCGTCGCGATCGGCCGGGCACGGGGCATCCCCTGGGTAGCCGACGGATCAAACGTCGATGATCTGGACGACTACCGGCCGGGGGGACGCGCCGCCGCTGAATTCGGCATCCGCAGTCCGCTCCGCGAGGCGGGGCTGACCAAGCAGGAAATCCGTGAGTTGTCGCGCCGGCTGGGGCTGCCGACCTGGGACAAACCGGCCTTTGCCTGCCTGGCGTCGCGCATCCCCTACGGCACCCGGATCGAACCCGCTGTCCTGACGCGTCTGGAGGAGGCGGAATGTTTCCTCAAGGGGTTGGGTTTCCGGCAGGTGCGGGTCCGTCATCATGGGGATATCGCGCGGATCGAGGTGGAACCGCAGGAGATCGAGCGCCTCGCCGAACCGGAAATCCGGCGGCAGGTTGCGGAGAAGTTCAAGAAATTGAAGTATCTCTATACCGCGCTGGACCTGACCGGCTACCGGACGGGAAGCATGAACGCGGTTCTGGACAAGGAGAAGACAGGATAGATGGATACCCACCGGCTCAAAAGGCTCCTCGAGGAGGTAAAGTCCGGCGAAATGCCGGTTGATCAGGCGTTCGACAGCCTGCGCACATTGCCCTACGACGATATCGGATGCGCGAAGCTCGATCTGCACCGCGGCATCCGCACCGGCTTTCCCGAGGTCGTTTTCTGCCAGGGGAAGAGCTGCGAGCAGGCCGTCGAGATTGTCAAACGGCTTGCCGCACACCATGCAAAGGTCCTCGCGACCCGTGTGGCGCCCGACGTCGCCGAGAAAATCGCCGGGGCGGTCGCGGGGTGCACCTACCATGGCGGCGCCCGCCTCCTGGTCGTCGAGAGACCCGGGGAAAAGACCGCCGGGGCTACCGAAGACGCAAAGTACGTGATGGTCCTCTGCGCGGGGACGGCCGATATTCCGGTCGCGGAAGAGGCCGCGGTTACGGCGGAGACCATGGGCAGCCGGGTCGAGCGCTCGTACGACATCGGGGTCGCAGGGCTGCACCGGCTGCTCGACCAGCGGGAGAGGATCATGCAGGCAAACGTGCTGATCGTCGTGGCCGGGATGGAGGGGGCGCTTCCCAGCGTTGTCGGGGGGATGGTCTCCTGCCCGGTGATCGCCGTGCCGACGAGCGTGGGCTACGGGGCGAGCTTCGGCGGGCTCTCCGCGCTCCTGGCGATGCTCAACTCCTGCGCGGCCGGCGTCGCCGTGATGAATATCGACAACGGCTTCGGGGCCGGTTACTTCGCCCATTTGGTGAATAAATGAAGATCGCCTATTTCGACTGTTTTGCGGGAATCAGCGGCGACATGACGCTCGGCGCCTTGATCGGCGCGGGGGCGGACCCGGAGAGGCTCCGGGAAGGTCTCGCCGGCCTCGGCGTGGGCGGTTACCGGATCGAGGTGGGGAGAAGAATGACCGGCCCGATCGAGGCGACGGACGTCCACGTGCTCCTTGATGATCACCATCACCACCATCACCGGCGGCTCGGGAACATTCGCGAGATGATCCGCGGCGCGGATCTGTCCGGGGAGGTGAAGAGGACGGCCGAAGGGATCTTCACGAGGCTCGCCGAGGCCGAGGGAAAGGTTCACGGGCACTCCCCGGAAGAGGTCCACTTCCACGAGGTGGGGGCGCTGGACGCGATCGTCGACATCGTCGGCGCGGCTCTGTGTCTTGAGATGCTCGGCTGGCCGAAGGTTGTCGCCAGCCCGATGCCCACCTTTCACGGCTACGCAAAAGGTTCCCATGGAACATTCCCGCTGCCCGCGCCGGCCACCGCCGAGATCCTGCGCGGCATTCCCTGGAGAAAATTGGACATCGAAGGGGAACTGGTCACGCCGACCGGCGCGGCGATCATCCGGGAGATCGCCACGGAATTCGGGCCGCTTCCCGCCATGACCGTCGAGAAAATCGGCTACGGCGCCGGGAAGAGCGATTTCGGCATCCCGAACGCGCTCCGGGTCATGATCGGCGAGGAGACCGCCGGGGTCGAATCGCAGTGCGTCACCGTCATCGAGACGAACATCGACGACCTCAATCCCCAGTTCTACGAGACCGCCATGGAGCGGCTTTTCGCCGCGGGGGCGCTGGACGTATTTCTGAGTCCGATCCAGATGAAGAAAAATCGGCCTGGGACGCTTCTGTCGGTAATCTGCGATCCGGACCTAACGGAGGCCATCGCGGCCGTCATCCTGGCCGAGACCTCGACGTTCGGTGTCCGGATTTCCCGGTGGGAGCGCCTGTGCCTCGATCGCCGCTGGGAGGAGGTCGTAACCGAGTTCGGAGCCATCCGGATCAAGATCGGGGAGCGGAACGGCAGGGTGATCACGGCCTCCCCCGAGTACGAGGACTGCAAACGGGCCGCTGCCGAACACGGGGTGGCAGTCCGGCACGTCCACGAAAGCGCCGCGGCCCTCTTCGGCAGGAAGGAAAGTCGGTAACCCCCTTATTCCCGACTCAACACCTCCCGCACCTTTTTGGCCAGCTTCTCCAGATGAAAGGGCTTCTGGAGGAAACCGTTGCAGCCCCGGTCCAGGATCTCCTGGGCCTGGCCTTCGATGCTGTAACCGCTGGCAAGAAGGACCCGGATCGCCGGATCGATCTCCCGTAGACGGTCGAAGGTCTCCCCGCCCGATATCCCCGGCATGATCATGTCCAATATGACCAGATCAATCTCCCCAAGCTTCTCCATGTAAACGGCTATCGCCTCCTGTCCGCCCCCCGCAGCAAACACCTTGTATCCGAGGAATTTCAGAAGTTCCCGGCTCACACTTAAGACCGTTTTCTCATCATCTACCAGCAGGATCGTCTCCGTGCCTCTCAAGATTTTTTCGGCAACCGACTCCGCTTTGACCACTTCCTTTTCGGAAGCCGGCAGATAGATATGAAAGGTCGTCCCCCGACCCGGCTCGCTGTAAACACGGATCATGCCGTCGTGACCCTTGATGATCCCATAGACCATCGCCAGCCCCAGGCCGGTCCCCCGGCCCATTTCCTTTGTCGTGAAAAAGGGATCAAAAATCCGTTCCTGTGTCTTCTCGTCCATTCCCACGCCGGTATCGGTCACGGATATCTTCACATATCTCCCCGCCTTGATCGCGAAGGGGATGGTCTCTTCATCCGTCAAAAAAACATTCTCTGTTTCCAGATGGATCTCGCCTCCCCCCGGCATCGCCTGCCAGGCGTTGACATAAAGATTCATCAACACCTGCTCCATCTGTCCCCGGTCCACCTCCAGCGTCCAGAGATCACCGGCCAGACGCTGGTGCAGGGCAATCTCCTTCCTTGTCCTGCCGAAAATGGAGGCGGTCTTCCCGATCAGGTCGTTGAAGTTCGTCGGTTTCACCTCATAGCGGCCGCCCCGGGCAAATCCGAGCAGTTGCTTCGTCAGATCCGCCCCGCTTGCAATCTGCTGCGTAATCTGCGTCAATCGCTCGTGGTGGGGATGGGAGGCATCCAGATCCAACTGCATCAACGAGACATAGCCCTGAATCCCCATCAACAGGTTGTTGAAATCATGTGCAATCCCTCCGGCCAGTGTCCCGATCGATTCCATCTTCTGGGCCTGGATCAGTTGGGCCTCCAGGTGTTTGCGGTCGGTCATGTCGATGATGATCCCGCGTAATCCTACCGTCTGACCCTCCCGGGTGATCGGGGTGGAATAGATCAGTACGGGAAAGGTCGCGCCATCCTTTTTAATCGCGGTGTATTCCGCTCCGCCATGCTTTTCTCCCTTTGCGACCCTGGCGATATTCTCTGCTCCCCGGACCCTGTCTGGAGGGGCAATGACGTCCAGCGCATGGATTCCCCTGATCAGGTCTTTCCGGGAGTAACCGAACAGATCCAGACCGGATGGATTGACATAGGTCAAACGGCCATGGCTGTCTGCCTCGAAAATCAACTGCGGCAGGAGTTCGGCAAGGTCCCTGAATTTTTTCTCGCTGTACCGCAAGGCATCTTCGGCCTGTTTGCGATCGGTGATATCGCTGATAAAGTTCAGCGTTGCGGGCCGGCCATCCCAGTCGATGCGTACGGAACCGATATCGATCCATCGTATGCTTCCGGACTTGGTAATGACCCGGAATTCATATTTGAATGAAGGCCCGATGCCCTTGAGATGATTTAAATAACGTTCGACGACCCAGTCCCGGTCTTCCGGATGGATTAAATCGGAAAAGGAAAGGGAGGCGATCTCTTCCGCAGAATACCCGGTCGTCTCCGTAAATATCCGATTGGCAAATTTGAACCTTCCGTCCTGGATCACAACAATGATCTCGTTTGCGTATTCCACGACGTTGCGATATTTATCTTCCGATACGCGCACCTTGTCTTCGGCCTCCTTGATGGCCGTAATGTTGTGGGCAACGACATGGGCGCCCTTCGGGATCCCGTTTTCAGAAATGAAGCGTATGTTCAGCATCACCCATACGCGCTCTCCGTTTTTCATGCAGATCTCAAGAGTAACGTTTTCCGGCACCTTCTCCCCGGCAAGAAATTTCGTCAGCCTGTCGAGGAATCGCAACCGGCTTTCTTCCGTGAGAAGTTCCCCGGGGCTCATTTCCAGAAGCTCTTCTCTTGAATAACCCGTATACTCGCACATGGCCTCGTTGACACTGATAAATTTCTGTTTGGCGAAGTCGACTTCATAGATCCCCGCCGGGGCGTATTGAACCAGTTGCCGGTATTTCTCCCGGTGAGATACGGCATCTCTGATGGCCTTTTCATATTGCGTTTTGAGAAGCCATAGGGAAAGGGCGATGCAGGTCATCGTCAAAATGAAAATGACCAGCCGGCTTTCGAATGCCGATTCCCAGGACCGGGCCGGTATCAGGACGCCGGCATGCTGTGCGATGCCGATCCCGGCAAAGGATATGAGGCTCAGCATCAGGAAGGCGATCATTGATTTCGTCCCCTGCAGGATCGCAGCAAGGGTGATGGCCAGGGCATAGAGCACCATCGCCGGCGCCTGCACGCCGCCGATGAGATTGCCGTACAGGGCTGTGGCGAAGATGATGGCGGGAAGAACAAAGCTGCCGATGGGGCTTTGTTTTTTCAGGGACATCCATAATCCGAGCGCCATAACAGCGCATATGGAAATCAGAATCAGGCTTGTATCCGGCGGGATGCTGCCGAGAAGCCAGCCGATGAGTGTAACCGGGGTGAAAAGAAGGCAGATGGACAGAAGAGCAGATAACAGGACCCTGGTCAAATACGCTTGCCTGCTCTGGGGGTCTGCTGAATCGACCAAATTGATCTGGTTGAAAATAGACGATAAACGAATCATCGGATGAATCCTGAACGACTCACATGGATAAGAATCCAGATGAGAAATGGTTTCTTTTGTTTCTCTATACGGGCAGATTTTAGGAATGTCAAGGCAAGATGAATATGCGGCCGGGTCATCCGCTTGAGCGTCTTTGGAACGACAGCGGAAGCTCCAGGCTGTTATCCTCGAGCATCGTTCGGTTCGAGAGGATCTCCGCCGCCGGACCATCCGCGACCACCCTGCCGTCTCCGATTACGATGCAGCGCTCACAGACATCGAGGATCAGGTCGAGGTCGTGGGAGGCGATGATCTTGGAATGGGTAAAGCCCTTCAGCAGCGTGATCAGCAGCCGCCTCGATTTGGGATCCAGGGTTGCAGCCGGCTCGTCCATCGCGAGGATGTCCGGCTCCATGGCCATCACCGAGGCGATGGCGACGGCGCTTTTCTGTCCGGCCGAGAGGTGGTGCGGCGGCTTGTCCCGAAGCGCGAGGCCGTTCACCATACCGAGCGCCCTGTAAACCCTCTCCCGCACGGAAGCATCATCCAGTCCGAGGTTGACAGGGCCGAAGGCGACGTCGTCGAAAACCGTCGGCATGAAGAGCTGGTCGTCGGGATTTTGAAAAACGATCCCGACCTTTTTGCGGATCTCCTGTCTCGTTTTCCGGGTCAGGTTAAGATCCCCGATCGTCACCGTTCCCGAAGTCGGCAGAAGATAGCCGTTCATGTGCTGCAGGAGCGTGGATTTGCCGGATCCATTGGCGCCGACGATCCCGACGGATTCGCCATGGGTGATCCGGAAATGGACCCCCTTGAGGGCTTCCGTCCCGTCGGGGTAGCGGAAGAACACGTCTCTGAACTCAATGATGTGGTGACTCATCGCAACAACCCCTGCACAAGGCATCCGATCCCTTCGGTGATGCGGAAAAAACGGAAGACCGCGAGAAACATGACCATCGCCGTCAGGCATGCCAGATCGGTCACCACGATACGAGCCCGCCTGAGACTCGGGATGTCTCCCTGAAACCCCCGGGAGAGCATGGCGTAATATATTCTCTCCGCACGATCCACCGTTCTGACAAAAAGGGTCCCGATCAGACGCACGAACACCTGGATCCCGGCGCCGCGAGAACCGAACGACCGCATGTCCCGGGCGCGGGTGATCCGCATCGCCTCCTCCATGAGCACGAAGATGTAGCGGTACAGGAACAGAAGTTGCGAGACAAACAGCGACGGCAGGCCGAGTCTCCGGAGCGCATGGCAGACGCCGGGAAACGACGTCGTCGCGATGAGCAGGAGCGCCGCGCTGACCGTGAGCGCAAACTTCAGGAGAATCGAAAGGAAGGAGATGACGCCGGCCGATATGGGGATCCCGGAGATGACGGCCATGGTCGCGGTATCCAAAAACGGGTTGAAGACGCCGATGAGGATCGCAAAGGGTGAAACGAGCAGCACCTTCTTGAGAATGAACCGGACGGGGATTTCGCCGATGGTCAGCAGCAATACCGGAAACAGGAAGAACGGGACCAGCGCGACCACCTCATACTTGGGAAAAGAGATGACCGTGAACAGGAACAGCATCGTCGCGATCACCTTGACGCGCGCATCCAGTTGGTGCACAAAGGTGTCCCGGTAGGAGAGCCGGTCGAGCCGGCCGATATCGAAATACTGCGCATCAAAGGACATGGGTTCGTTAACCGTTTCTTCCCCGGAAAGACCGGATCCCCACGCCGATCAGCAGGATCAGACCGAGCACGATCGCCGCACCGATGATTCCGGCCGTGGAGGTTCCCGCTTCGATGCCGGGCCAGGCAGGGGCCGCTTCTTCCTTCCGGGATTCATTCCCTGCCGGCTTGAAGCCGTAACCGGGAAGGAATGCCGTCTTTTTCTGGATTCCCTTGAGCACCCGGGCAATCCCCTGCTCCGCCTCCTGCAGTTCACCCTTGCCGGTCACCTTTTCAATGGACCACTCCAGACCGTCGGGATGGGTCGAAGCGAACCATGAGAGCGCCCCGCCGCTTATAACCGCCAACACCACGAACGTCGCCATAACCTTCCTCAGTGAAATCGACGCGCCCAGGGGTCGTGATGCCGCCATGCATTCGAGGAGCTCGGGTCTGGCGCTGCGCACAAAGTTGATGAGGCCGGCGGTAACAAAACCTTCAACGATGCCGATTGCCAGATGGATCGGTTGCATCATCACGACGAAAGCGCCGAAAGGCAGTTCGCTCTTGCCCGACAGAACCGTCTCCATGACGACCGAAAAGGCTCCGAGTTGCAGCGCCAAAACGACGCTTACAACGGACGCAAGGAGGATGCGACCCGGATTTTTACCATCTCCAATCAATGGCTTGCAGATGAATGGATAGATGAGATAACAGGGATAGAAGCCCAGGTTCCAGATATTGCAGCCGAGGGCAAGCAGTCCGCCGTCGGCGAAGAAAAGCGCCTGGACCGTCAGGACCGAGGCCATCACGAGAAAGGCGGCATGAGGACCGAGGATGATGGCCAGAATCATCCCACCTCCAAGGTGTCCGCTCGAGCCCGTCCCCGGGATCGTGAAATTGATCATCTGCGCCGCGAAAATAAAGGCGCCGATGACCCCCATCAGGGGGATCATTTTGTCATCGATCTGAATTTTCAGTTTTTTCGAGGCATATCCGCCCACCGCGGCCGTTCCGGCCCACAATGTCGTCCCTACGGCGGGGGAGAGCAGGGCATCCGCCATGTGCATGGTGGTTCCTCCTTCTCAGCAGTTATGATGCCATTAATATGCAATTCGTAACACGAAAACAGAAAAAAATAATACGGCTATCCGATCTCCCGGCCGGTGCTCGACATGCTGAGGGTCGCGTGGCGGACCCCCTTGATGGAGATCAGGGCATCGGCCAGCCGCTGCACCTCTTCGGCCTTTCCCCGGGCGGCGATGATCTCCAGACAGTTGTGGTGATCGAGGTGGATGTGCTGGGTCGAAATGATCACCCCCTGGAACCCGTGCTGGGTATCCGTCACCTTTGAGATGACGTCCCGCTGGTGGTGGTCGTAAATCAGTGTGATGGCGCCGGCCACTTCGCCGCCCTCCCGCCACTCCCTCTGGACGAGCTCCCGGCGGATCAGGTCCCGCAGGGCCTCCGAGCGGTTGGTGTACTGCCTCTCCCGAATGAGGGCATCGAACCTCTCCAGGAGGGATTTTTCCAGGGAAACACCGAAGCGGACCAGTTCAGACATCTTCCGACCACCGTATCACGTTTTGAGGTTTCATAACACATCCGCGGGGCCTGTCAAGGGCCTTTTTACAAGGATGGTTTGGACTTTTCAGGGGTGATCACATTTGATTTGCAAATGAGTTGCATATCCTGTATGAAAATTCCATGAATTCGCAGCCCCTTGATCTCAACGCGGAAGACACCCTGAAGCGGGCGGGCCTGCAGAAGACGGCCCAGCGCCTGGCGGTCCTCAACATACTGACCCGGGCGGAGCAGCCCCTGACCGCCGGCGACGTATTCCTGCGTCTGCCGGGAGAGCAAAAGGTCAACCGGGTGACGGTCTACCGCATTCTGTCTTCTTATACGCGAAAGGGGATCATCCGGGAGTTTGAATCGAAACGGGGCATCCACTACTACGAAAAGGCCTGGCCGCTGACGCCCCCTCATCCGCACTTTAATTGCCGGGGCTGCGGTACGATGATCTGTATGACCGCCTTTCTTTCTCCCGGCCCGTGGGACCAAATGGTGAATCAGCCCGATTTCGTAATTGAAAATATCAGCATCAGCGGTCTTTGCGGTTTGTGCCGACACAAAAAATGAATAGATTACGCAAAGCAAAAAAGGGGAGAATATGATCGAAGTTCTTATGGATGCTCTCATGGACACCGTCAAGATGGTGCCTTTACTGCTCGTCATTTATATCGGGATAGAATTCGTTGAATACAAGTTTGGAAACAGGATCATCGCAATGGTTCAAAAAGCGGGCGTTGCCGGTCCGGCCCTGGGGGCTCTGGCCGGAAGCTTACCTCAGTGCGGGATTTCTGTCGTGGCCACCGCGTTGTACACGCAGCGGCTCGCAACCATCGGCACATTGTTGGCGGTCTATCTTTCAACCTCGGATGAGGCAATCCCCATTATCTTGTCTCAGCCCGACAAGGCCGGGCTGATCCTGCCTCTGCTATTCACAAAGATTCTCATTGCCTTGGTCGCCGGATACGCAATTGATCTGGTTTTCAGAAAGACCAATGCAAGCACCTTGGTCCACATCAATGCCTATGCACGGGGCCAGGACGATGAGCATCATAACCATTCAATCGTCATCGATAAGGAGGCTTGCTGCGGTCACAGCACAAGTTCGTCCGCAAATAAATTCAACCCCAAAGAGATATTTCTCCATCCGGTCATCCATACGGCAAAGATATTTGCTTTTATATTTGCCATATCATTCTTGATCAATGCTGTCGTATTCCTGATGGGGGAAGAAGCCTTCGGAAAATTATTTTCAGGACATCCTTTTTTTCAGCCGTTTATGGCGGCCTTGGTTGGATTGATACCGAACTGTGCTGCTTCGGTCGCCATAACAGAGCTGTATCTCAAGGGCGTGATCACGTATGGTTCGTTAATAGCAGGCTTATGTGCAAGCGCCGGAATAGGAATACTGGTTTTATTCAGGGAAGAAAAAGAAAAAAAAGAAATTCTCAAAATCCTGGGGCTTCTTTTAGGAACAAGCATACTGGCTGGATCAATCATTCAATCCATCTGCAAACTGTGACCAGCCCCTGCCTGTTCATCCCCTTCAGGGCTGTGTGGCAGCGGGGGAATCTCACCCCCCCTGCCACACATTATCGATTCAACCCCTATTAAACAAACACTCGCTTGATATGCCGCTCGAAGATGTTTTCGCAGACGTTCTTGGCGATGACCTGCTCGTTGTCCGCCACGGCCTGATAGTACCGTTCTCCAAGATCGGCGGCCACCTTGAAGCCCACGTGGAGAAGCTGCCGGAAGTTCATGTTGTAGGCGGGATTGGTCTGGACGTGGCGCAGGGTCTCGGCGAATTTCGTACCGTCCCACTGGTCCACCGCGTCGGGGGTGGGGAGTTTTCCGGGATCGATGTCGATGATGGCCGCGTAGGGGGCGCAGAGTTCCTCGCGCCGGCCGTAGGCGTTCCGGTAGACCTCCTTGGCCATGGCCAGACCCTGGCCCCCGGCGCAGGCGAGTCCGATCAGTTCCTCAAGCCAGGTCGTTCCCGCGGTCTTGAGGTGGAGGCCGGCGTCGTGCTTCCGGATGGCCCTGCCCATCGGCCCGTAGATCGAGAACTTGTCGCTCCCCGAATGGACGCTGAGCTTGAGGTTCGCGGGCAGGCCGAACTCCTTCACCGAAAAGGCGATCACGCAGAGGTCCGCGTTGAACTCCTTCTCGAACTGCTCCACGTTGCCCACGTAGTCACACCCCTTGTTGAACCGGCCCGTGAACTTTGGGGCGATGGTCTGTGCCGGGATACCCTCCCGGGCGATCGCGGAGAGGATGAAGAGCATCTCCAGCGGGACCTGGGGCAGGTCGGTTTCGTCTATGGAAACCTCGGTGATGAAGTTGCCCTTGCCTTTCTTTTCCTCAATGTAACGGTAGATCTTTCCTGCCTCCTGGATCGCCAGCAGGTACTTGCGGGCCGATGATTCGATGGCCGCCTCGGTGATCACCAGCGGCTCCTCGATACCTGGCAGCGCCAGTTTGCCGATGAATTTCCGGTGGGCCTGCATGAAGTCCCTGATCGCGGCCTCGTCTGCGGACTTGCCCGAGTAGTCGGCCACGTCGAGGGTGTAGAAATCGCTGGAAGCCAGGAAGAGGTCCACATTCTTGAGGTTGATGTGATCGGCGTCCACGTAGTATGCCCCCTTCCAGCCCAGGGCCTTCACCGCGGCGTCGGCCTCGGTCCGGACCGTGTCGGGATGGGTGTGGACGAATGTATGCTCCCGGAAGGATTTGTTCCAGACGGGGGTGAGCTCGACGCCGAGTTGCTTCGCCTGAACCAGCGCTTCGAGCTGGGCCTTGCCCTGATGGGCGAAGCGGTCGCCGATGCCGAAGGAATACTTTTCGATCATTTTAGCCATGGTCTTCTCCTTTTTAAAAAGTTCTGATCAATCATCATTTTCCCTGCTTGAGCTTCTCCAGTTCGCCCATCAGGACCTCGAGCGACGGCCGCTGGTTGATATCGTGGACGTCGATGTAACGGATGATCCCCTTCTTGTCGATTACGAAGAGGACCCGCTCTGCCATTCCGTCGGCGCGCAGGACACCGTATTTCTTCGCCACCGCGCCATGCGGCCAGAAATCGGAGAGGACGGGAAACCAGAGATTCCCCATCTGATTCGTCCAGGAGAAGAGCGTGGGAATGTTGTCCACGGTGATCCCGAGGAGGATCGAATCGCTTGCGTCGAACATCTCCCTGACGATGTTGTAGCCGGGCCACTGATCCGAACAGACCGGCGTCCAGGCAGCGGGAACGAAGGAGATGACGACGTTCTTTTTGCCCCGGTACCGGGACAGGGAGACCTTTTCCCCTGAGACCGCCTGCAGCCTGAAGTCGGGCGCCTTCTCGCCGATCCTTACCTTCAGGGCGCTGTCCACGGGCTTGAGGCTGCCGGTGTCGTAGATGTTGTCCTTGTACGCGTCGGAGAGCGCGAAGGCGGACCGGAGAGCCGGCATGACCAGCAGAACCGCTCCGACCAGGCAGGAAATGATCATGAGTCTTTTTTTCATTTTCACACCTCCTTACTTCAGGTCGGACGCCTTGACGATCTCATCCAAAAACTTTTCCACACTCTCAAACGCCCCCAGGCGTGAGTGAATCAGCTGATGCGACCCGTCCGGGCCGATCTTCACGCCGATGAAATAGGGAGTTCGCACCTCCCCCAAAAGCTTGTGGAGGACGAAATCACCGTCCGGAAAGAGGGGAAAAGGGATGCCGTACCTCTTGTGGAAGACCCCCACCTCGAAGGCGGAATTCCCCACCCCGATCCCGATCAGTTTGATTTTCCCCTTCAGGGCCGGGTCGGCCTCGATCTTCTCGTAGAGGCGGTTGACGTTTGGCGCCTCCCTCTGGCAGTAGGGACAGTACATGCTGAAGATCTCGACGACGACGGTCTTCGCCCGAATCTGGGGGATCTTGAAGGCGCCCGACCCGGAGAGGCCGAGGTAGCTCTTTTCCGCCGCATCCTTTGGCACGCCAAGGGTGAAATCAGGGAGTTGCCCGCCCACCGGCGGCGGGCCCGCTGCCAGACCGGCCGCCGGCCCGCAGAGGATCACCCCCCACACCATCAGCGCAAACCACAGCGATCTTTTTTTCACCATTTCACCCCCCTGTTCCCTGCCAATCGGATGTCGACATCCACCGGGGCAGGCTGTTCAAAAATGCTCAGATGCAAGGCGTGCAAAAACCGAAGAGCGAGTCGTATCGTTGAAATACGTCGAGCGATGAGGTTTGCAGCACAACGCAGCAGATGGGCGTTTTTCAACAGTCCGCCGGCTAATTCCGCTTCATCAGGTGCATAACCGCCCTCTCCAGCCCGTCCAGCGTCAACTCGAACATCGGGAAAATCCTTCCGATCGCCTCGATGGTCCAGGTGTAGCCCCAGCCTGCCTCCGCCTGCGGGTTCAGCCAGACGGCGTGCCGGAAGATCCGGGCGAGGAATTTCAAACGCGCCTCGCTGCTCTGGCTGTCCTTCTGTCCGACATAGAGGGAGCCGTTCGCCCCCACGAGCTCGTAGGGGGCCATCGCCGCGTCCCCCACGATGATGAGCCGGGTATCCGGATCCCGCCGTGCGAACTCCTCGATCGCCTCGGGCCGGAGGTGGCGCTGGGGATCCAGCCAGACTCGGCTGTAGAGCGTGTTGTGAAAGTAGTAGATCTTGAGGTCCTTGAACTGGGAACGGGCGTAATTGAACAGGGTCTGGACGATCTCGATGTAGGGATCCATCGACCAGCCGCCGTTGTCGATCATCAGGATCACCTTGAGGCGGTCCGTCAGGCGGCGGTCAAAGACAATCGAAATCTCGCCTCCGCTCTTCATCGTCTCGCGGATCGTCTTGTCCACATTGACCACGTCGCGGGGGCCGTGGGGGATCATCCGCCGGAGCCTCTTCAAGGCCTCCCCCATCTGGAGCTCCGTCAGCGGCCCCTCCTGGCTGTAGTCCCGGTAGCGGCGCTCCATCGCCACCTTCACGGCCGACTTGTTCCGGGAGGCACCCCCCACGCGCATCCCGCCGGGATGGTGTCCCGAATGGCCGACAGGCGACGTTCCCCCGGTACCGATCCAGCGGTTCCCGCCGTGATGGGCCTCCTTCTGATCCTTCAGCCGGTCAAGGAAGTACCGGACCAGCTCCTCCGGCGTGTATCGGGCGAGCTCTTTTTCGTCGAGGCCGAGGGCCTCCGCCATCTCCTTGGGCCGTTTGAGCCACTCTTCGAGCAGCGCCTTGGCGATGTCGATCAGATCGACGTCGGCGATCTCCTCGATCGCCGCCCCCTGGAAATGGTGCGCAAAGACCTGATCGTAGGTGTCGAAGTACCGTTCGCTTTTGACGAGGATCGCGCGGGCCGCCGTGTAGAAGTCGTCCACGGAGCCGATCAGGCCGAGCGCGAGCGCCTTCTGGAGGCAAAGGAAGGAGGTGGGGGTGACGGGCACCCCCCGCTCCCGGAGCATGTAGAAAAAATCGACGAACATCCTGCCCCCTTTACTTGCGGGCGCGTCCCGCCTGTTGGAGCGCGAGGTTCAGGTCCACGCTCTTCTTGAAGAGCACCCCGAGGTAGGGGATCTCGCCTTTTTCAAGCGTTTTCAGGTCGAAATCGGGATCGGCCCGGAGGGCGCGGACCCAGTTGATCAGCTCCCGGGTCGCCGGTTTCTTCTCGATCCCCCGGAACTCCCGGAGGCGGTAGAAGGTGTTGAGGCATGCCTTCACGAGCCCCTCGGAGAGGTTCGGGAAATGGACTTCCAGGATCATCCGCATCATCTCCGGGTCCGGAAAGGCAATATGGTGGAAATTGCAGCGGCCGAGGAAGGGATCGGAGAGGTCCTTTTTCGCGTTCGAGGTAATGATAATCACGGGGCGGTTCCGGGCGGTGACGGTCTTGTCGATCTCCATGATGTCAAACTGCATCTGGTCGAGAACGTCGAGCATGTCGTCCTGAAAATCCGTATCGGCCTTGTCGATCTCGTCGATCAGAAGCACGGTCCGGAAGTCGGCCACGAAGGCCTGGCCGATCTTCCCCATCCGGATGTATTCCTCAATGTTGCTCACATCCCGCCTGGAATCGCCGAAGCGGCTGTCATTCAGGCGGGTGAGGGTGTCGTACTGGTAGAGGGCGTCGAGGAGCTTCATGCTGGATTTGACGTTCAGCACGATGAGCGGCATCGCGAGGCTCTCCGCGATCGCATGGGCAAGCATGGTCTTGCCGGTGCCCGGTTCACCCTTGAGCAGAAGCGGCATCTCCAGCGCCATGGAGACATTCACGATCTTGGCCAGTTCATCGTCCAGGATGTACTTCGCAGCGCCGCGGAATCGAGAGGGTTCGCCGACCGGATTCATCCGTTCCTCCTTCATAGGCTTTGCCTATTCCTTATCCAAAATCCCGGAAAATATCCACTGCTATTTGATTTGCAAATGCGCTACAGGCAACTTTGTGGTATAAGGGGGCCGGGATCAGCAAGGGAGGAGACGGTTTGATCTTTCTGACGGAAGATCGCGAGATCTGTGAGGAACTGTTGAGGTCGGCATATGAGCGGGGAGACGATTCCCTGCCGCTCCCCGAACTCATCGTGGCTGTCGGGCGTAACTTTCTCGACGCCCCCTATGGGGCGGAAACGCTGGAGCAGGAAGGAGCAGAGGAGCTCGTCATCAACCTGCGCGCCTTCGACTGCGTCACCTTCGTCGAGAACGCCGTCGTCCTGGCGGCCTTGATCCGGGCGGGAAAGACCTGCTTTGCGGACTTCGCAGCGGCACTGGAGCGGATCCGCTACCGGGGCGGGTGCCGGAAGGGCTACCCCTCCCGCCTCCACTACTTCACCGACTGGCTCCGGGACAACGGGCGCAGGGGCATTGTCCGGGACATCACCGCCGCAATCGGCGGGTCTCCCTTCCGGAAGCAGTTTCATGCCCTCACGGACCGCCGGGAGGAGCATCCGGCGCTGAAGGATGCAATTGCGTTCGGCCGGATGCGGATCGTCGAAGCAGCCTGTTCCCGGCGGACGCAATGCCACATCGCAAAGGCCGATCTGAGCCGGGCCGCGGAACGGATTGCGGATGGCGATATCATCGCGATCACAACGGATGAAATGGGTCTCGATGTCACCCATACGGGGCTCGCCGTTCATGTCCGGGGGCAGCTCCACCTCCTGCATGCATCGAGCACCGCGGGGAAGGTCGTCCTATCCGATACGACCCTCGACCGCTACCTGCTGTCACGCCGCACCCGGACGGGAATTATCGTCGGCCGGATGATCCCGGAGGGCGCCGCCGAACCCATTGAAAAGGAAGAAAGATGAACGACCAGACACCCAAGAGCCGTCCCCCCATCCCGAAGGGCTACCACTATTTTGTCATGGCCGTGGCCATCGGCATCATCATCGGCACGGTGTGCCCGCTCCTCCTTGAGTATTTCGGCATCATCGATTATGTCAAGAACTGGCCCTGATCCTTAACAGGCGGCTGAGACAGCAACGTTAGAAGGGCATCCACTGCCATATCATCGAAAGCCACCTCGCGGAAGATCCCCGAAACGAGATCCGGCGTCAGGGCCAGGAAGTCCTCTTCCCGCGGGGTGATAATGATCCCGCCCATGTCCACGGCGCCGGGGCTGATGAGGAGTTTCCCCGTGTCTTCCCTGAAATAGGCGTCCGGCCGGTGCTTTCGCCGGGGAAAAAGGATCAGGCGCCAGCCCTCTCCGGTGTGTCTGCAAAGCATATTCAGCAGTGGCTCGCCGGTGGATGATGCGATGCTTCCCGCCCGCAGGGCGGGGCTTCCCGGCAAGGAAGCTGTACCGGCAGGGCGGGGATTGCGCGTTGCGCTCCCGGTCAGACGGCCGAGTGCCTCGATCAACTCCCCTACCAGCGACGAAACGGTTTCTTCTTCCTCCCCTTCAATCACGAGAATTCCCCGCCCCAGCCCCGCGGTTCCGTAAATCTTCACACCGGCCCGCCGCCTTACTCCGATCCGCTTCCGCGGATCGAGAATCTCTTCCTCCACCGGCATGAGGCCGGCGGGGGCCGCCTGAAAGTGGAGGTGGTCCGGGGCCGACGCGCCGCAGTGCGGTCCGTTGTAAAAGACGGTCATCCCGGGACCGAAGTCCGCTGCAAGCCTCAGCAATGTTAACATATTATCCGGAAGCGACTGGGGAAGATGACGGCGATGCGCAATCGTCAGATGGCCCTGAAAAATCGGCGCAGGATTGCAGAGGATGAGGTAGTCTTCCCGGTAGCGGATCGCCTGCTGCTCCGGAGGGAGGTTTCCCAGGCAGAGAAAACAGGGGCGGCGCCGGATCGATTCCGGATCGAGTTTCGCCCCGCTGCTCAGGATCCGCCGGGGGTTAAACTGGACCTGCACGCCCCAGCCGTCGCCGCGAATCTCCCGGATCCGGATCGCCTCCAGCGCGGCGTACCCCTCGGCGAGACCGGGCCAGTTTTCCTTCTGCCGTTTAAGAAGATCTTCCGCCAGATCGGCAAGGGGGAGCGTTTCCCCCCTCCCGTCAAAAACGGCGAAGCATTGCCGATCCACATCCCCGACTGTCGCTTTGTCCAGCTTCATGATGGATATTCCCGCAAAATATGATCATTCCCGCACCGGCCGAAATTTGCTTTGGCGTGCTCATGGAGGAACAAAACCTGCGGGAACCGAACCGGACAGATCCGATTCTCCGATCATCTTGTAGCCGATCCGATGGGGAACGGTCGTCCGGCCCATCCTAAACGGCTCCTCCCTCACGAACCGGAAGCCCCGTTTGTCGTACCAGTGGCGGGCCGCCTCGTTCCAGACCATCACGCCGACCCAGAGCTCTTCGAGGCCGTAGTCCCGGGCCTTCTCCTCCGCGGCCCGGAGGAGCCCCCCGCCGATTCCCCTGCGCTGAAAGGCCGGCAGGAGGTAAAGCGAGGCCAGGTAGAGACGGTTTTCGTTTACGTGAAACTGCGTCCGGGCGAAACCCGCCGCCGTCCCATCCGCAACACCGATGAAACCGTGGACAAACGTGGACTTGAACAGGTTGGCCAGGGAATCAATCCGATAGGTTGCCTCGTGATAGTTCCGGAGGTCCTCCTCCGGAATGAAGGCGCTGTAGGCAGCCATCCAGGATTCCCAGAGGATCCGCCGAACCGCCGGCAGATCCTCCATCCGCCACGGCCGGATCAGGATCTCCATCCCCTCACCCCGTTTTGTCTCCGGCGCGCCCGGATCTCGATGGTCCGGAGCCGGTCCTTGTAGGCGTCGTGGCGGTTCGCCTGCTCGACGGTCAGGGCCGCGTCCGTGTTCCCCTCCCAGCGGCGGCAGAGGTAGAGGCTGTCGTAAATCCGGCCGATCCGGTATTCCCGGGACAGGCGGAGGGCGACCGCGTAATCCTCCCCGTAGCCGACATTGGGAAACCCGACCCCGCGCAGGATCGCCGTGTCGAAGGCCCGGGGCGCCCCCAGACCGTTGATCCTAAGGGCGTTGTTCCGCCCATTTTCGTCTGTCCACTCCCGGTGGTCGATCAGACCCGGCGGAATCTCGCAGAGGTTTCCGTCAACGATGGTATAGGAGCCGACAACCAGCGCACAGTTTTCCCGCCGCAGGGTGTCGATAAGGCGCTGGAGCACATCCCCCCCGGCATAGAGGTCGTCCGAATCGAGCTGAACGGCGTACCGGCCGCAGGCGTCGGAAAAGACGGCCTCGTTCCAGCAGCCGCCGATGGAGAGGTCACGCCGCTCCGGGACGATGTGCGTAAGGTTGGAATGCCGACCGGCGAGGTCCGCAAGGATTCCCGTGGTGCCGTCGGTGGAATGGTTGTCCACGACGATCATGTTAAAGGGGAAATCGGTCCGCTGTGCAAGGACGCTTCCCACCGCGTCCCCCACGGTCCGGACCCGGTTCCGGACGGGGATGACAATGCTCGCCTCGACGGGAAAAGGGTGATTCGCAGGCGGAATGTCCCGGAACACCGGGGCGAGCCAGGCCCCGATCCGTTTGAGATGCGCCGTCGCCGCCTCTTCCATCTCTTGCTGGAATATCCGGTTTTGGGGGTCGACATAGGCGAAATGTCCCCCTCCGGCCGTACCGGTCCCGCCCGCTCCCATCCGCGGGGCTTCCGCCAGCACGGAGAGTCGCTCCGGGAGATGGAAGAGCTGCCGGTCGGTCGAGAGCTTCAGGCGGAGATCATACCAGCCCGCCCACCGGCAGGGAGGAATCTCCCCGTGTTTCCGCAGCGCCCCGCGGGCGGCGGCCGTCGAAATCAGGATCAGGGGACCGAAATCGAAACCGTCGCGGAGGCTTCCCTGCTGATAATCGTTCACGGGATGCTCCCGCAGGGTTCCGCCTTGGATCTCGCCATAGTCCGCATAGACCATCCCCGCCCCGGTCTCCTCGGCCACGGCGAGCAGGCGGGCCAGTGCGCGGGAATCGGGCCGGACATCCGTGCGGGGGAAATAGAGAAGATACCGTGTGGCCACACCGGCGAGGAGGGCATTCCAGGTCCGGCCGTCGGCGGGGTCATCGCAGGCGAGCGTCTCGCAACGGGCCGGCAGCGGCGATAGGCCGCCGGCATCGAGGACAACAATCTTTCGGATCAGGGGATTCCGGAGGAAAGCGTTCGGATACCCCTCGTCCCCGGAACCAGCGCTCCGGGGAAGTACAACGGTGATCATCGGCTGTCGCTCCAATGGAAAAACCCGCTCCCGGACAGAACCTCCCGTGTATCCGTTCCAAATCGCGCTGCAAATCAGCAAAAACGGGCACGGTTTTTTCCCCCGGTACCGGAGATGGGCTTCATTATATCCGCCACCCGCCGTTTGTCAACGGCGGAGACGGTTCAAATTTTCCCTTTCATCTTGACAAAGCCTCAAACTTTCTCCTATACTTCGCGTCGTTACGAAACCCGCTCCGGGACTTCACCGGGGAACGGGTTGCGGCGCGTCCCTGATTGCACTGTATTTTTCTCAACCGGAAGAAGAACAGTGCCTTTATGAACATCAAAACCCTGCTGATTGATTCCCAAGGAGGCACTCCATGGCAAAGATCGACGCTTTTTTCCAGTTGATGCATGACCAGGGTGCATCGGACCTGCATCTCGTCACCGGCCAGCAGCCGGCCCTTCGGATTCGGGGAGAGGTGGAACGAATCAAGTTCGACATCCTGACCAACGACGGGCTCAAGGCAATGCTCTACGAAATCACCCCCGAGCATAAAGTCAAGCATTTCGAGGAGACGGGAGACGTCGATTTTGCCTACGAGATTCCCGGGCTCGCCCGCTACCGCGCAAACTTCTTCCAGCAGCAGTTCGGCTGCGCAGCGGTCTTCCGCGAGATTCCAAGCAAGATCGTCTCCGCCCAGGATCTGGGGCTGCCCGCGGTCGTCTCCAAACTGGCCTCCCTCCCACGGGGGCTGGTCCTGGTCACCGGACCGACGGGAAGCGGCAAATCGACGACGCTCGCGGCGATCATCAACGAGGCCAATATCACCCGGAAGGACCACATCATCACGATCGAGGATCCGGTCGAATTCGTCCACCAGAGCCAGAGCTGCATCGTAAACCACCGGGAGGTCGGGCGGCATACAAAATCCTTCACGGCGGCCCTGCGCGGTGCGCTGCGCGAAGACCCGGACATCATCCTTGTCGGCGAACTCCGCGACCTGGAGACGATCTCGCTCGCCGTTGAGGCGGCCTCCACGGGCCATCTCGTCTTCGGCACCCTCCACACGACGAGCGCCGCCAAGACCGTGGACCGGATCATCGAGGTCTTTCCCGCAAGCGAGCAGATGCAGATCCGCTCCACGCTGGCGGACGGTATCCGGGCAGTCATCGCCCAGGTCCTCTTCAAACGGGTGGACAAAAAGGGGCGTTGCGCCGCGCTGGAGATTCTCATCGCGAACTCCGCGGTCCGGAACCTGATCCGCGAATCCAAGACCTTCCAGATCCCCTCCATGATCCAGACCGGGAAGAAATACGGAATGCAGCTTCTGGACGATGCGATCCTCGAACTCCTGAACAAGGGGTGGATCAGCGGCGACGAGGCATACATGAAGGCAAACGACAAGCAGCGGTTCCGGCCGTTCCTGAAGAATCCGCCGTCGGACTTCACCGAGGCTTAAGCGACCGGTGCAGGGCCTATTTTGGGAGGCAAGCCATGAAAAAACCGGAAATCGATTTTATCCTGGGCAAGATGCTCGATGCTTACAAAAACGTGTCGGACCTGAACATCACGGTGGGGAAACCCTTTCAGGTGGAGAGTTCGGGCCAGCTCACCGGCGTGGAGTTGGACCTGCCCTTCCAAAAACTGACCCCCTTCCAGACGGAGGTCTTCGCGCTGAATCTGATCAACCAGGACCGCCGACTGACGGAGATCCTGCTTTCCCAGGGGTCGTGCGACTCCTCGTACGAGCTCCCGGGCAAGGCCCGCTTCCGTGTGAACATCTTCTCCCAGCGGGGGAACTACTCCATCATCCTGCGCAAATTGGAAACCCGGATCCCGACCTTCCAGGAGATGAACCTTCCCGAGGCCTTCCACAAGATGGCCGAGGAGAAAAACGGGATCATCTTCGTAACCGGGGCAACGGGGAGCGGCAAGACGACCTCGCTCGCGGCGCTCCTCAATGATATCAATGAAAGGAAGTCGGTCCACATCGTCACCCTCGAGGATCCGGTCGAGTACTCCCATCCCCACAAGATGGCCACCTTCAACCAGCGGGAGATGGGAAACGATTTTGATAACTTTGCAAGCGGACTGCGCGCTGCGCTCCGTCAGGCGCCGAAGGTGATCCTCGTCGGCGAAATGCGGGACCGGGAGACGGTCGAGATCGGCCTCTCCGCCGCGGAAACGGGGCATCTTGTCTTGAGCACCCTGCATACGGTCGACGCCGGGCAGACGATCAACCGCGTCCTCGGCATGTTTTCCTCCGAAGAGGAGACCCAGGTCCGGATCCGGCTCGCCGATACGGTCCGCTGGATCGTCTGCCAGCGCCTCCTTCCCAAGGAGGGGGGTGGACGCGTCGCAGCCTTCGAAATCATGGGGACCAACCTCCGGGTCAAGGACACGATCCTCCACGGCGAATCGGAGGGAAAGACCTACTATGAGATCATCCAGGCGGGGAAGGCCTTCGGGATGGTCACCTTCGACGACTACATCATCGAGCTCTTCAGCAAGGGGCAGATCAGCGAAGAGACCGGGAAGGCCTACGCCTCCAACAAGGGGATCGTCGGCCGCGGCATCGACACGGTGAAGAGTTCGCGCGGGCAGGCCACGACGGACATCGGCAAGCTCGAGGTGGACAAAAGTTACGGAAAACCGGAGAGAAAATTCTAAGGAGAGGGGACAGGTCATGGAAGAGCAGAAGGCCCTTTTGAATGAGGTGGCGTCGGAAGGTTACGACGCCGCGGACAGGCCGTTCGACTTCGTGGTAGAAGGGGGCGCGACCGCCCTGGTCTGCGAGCCCGATCCGGCCATCCGGGAGAAGATGAGCGGTGACCTCAAGGAGCTGGGCTACCAGATTACCGCTCCGGTTTCGGCGAAGGACGCCCTCAAGGCGATGCGGTTTCACGTCTTCGATGTTGTCGTGCTGAACGAACGATTCGATACGGCGAATCCGGAGACGAATGATCTCCTCCAGTATCTGGAAAACCTGAACATGACGACGCGGCGGCGGATCTTCGTCGCCCTGGTCAGTGAAAAATACCGGACGATGGACAACATGGCCGCCTTCAACCGAAGCGTCAACATTGTCATCAACCTCAAGAGCATCGGGGACGCGGGAAAGATCATCAAGCAGGGGGTCGCCGACAACAGGGCCTTCTACCACGTGTTTCAGGAGACGCTGCTAAAGATGGGAAAGGGCTGAGCCAGGCTGTTGAAAAACGCTCATCTGCCGCGTTGCGCTGCAAACCTCATCGCTCGACGTATTTCCATATACGCCTCGCTCTTCGGTTTTTGCGCGCCTTGCACCTGACCATTTTTGAACAGCCTGCCCCATTGGGGTGTTGTTCTATGCTTTGCTAATCGGGTGGATGTGTCGGGAGGATCTCAACGCCTCCGCCCGGCGGAGGGCAGCCGCGGCAAGGTCATTTTGACCCTGGGCGGCGAAGGCGGCGGCCCGGCGCAGGTGATAAAGAGGGTTTTCCGGTTCGGAGGCGATGGCTTTGGTGAACGCCGCCGCCGCGTGGGAATGGAGGCCTTCCTTTGCGAGGTGATTTCCCAGCCGGTGCCAGCACCCCCCCGCGGATGCCGGCTGAAGATCGGCGGCCCGGCCGTAGGCCTCCGCCGCGGCGTCCGGTTTCCCGAGGCGGATCTGGCAATCGCCGATGCCCATCCAGCAGAAGGGGTCAGCGGGACACGCCGCCAGGGATTTTTCCCAGGCTGCCTCTGCCCTTTCCGGATAACCGGCGCGGAGAAGGCCGTCCGCCAGGCGGCTGAAAAAGGCGGCTCCGGTCGCGGGGTCGATCTCCGTGGCCTTGATATATGCCGTTTCGGCCCGCCCGCAATCGCCGGCGGTGAGCCATACCTCGCCGAGTGAACACCAGTGTTCCGGCGCATCCGGTTCAATTCCGGTCAGCCTTTCAAACACGTGCGCCGCTTCAGCGTTCTTTCCCGTTGCAAGATAAGCCTCTCCCAGCGTTCGAATCAGGCCGATATCATCCGGTTGCGCCGCCGCGGCCCGTTCGCAGACCGAGACCAATGCCTCCCCGTTTTTCCCTTCCCGGTAGATCCGGACAAGTTCGTCGTAGGCAAACCCGGTGAAGAGTTTGCACGCGAGTTCCTTCCGGAAGATACGCTCGAAACAGGCGGCGGCCTCTTCCGTTTTTCCGCTGTCGTGAAGCGCCCAGGCCAGCGCGAGGAGATGCGAATCCTCATCCGGTCGCGCATCCACCAATTTGCGATAGATGGGGACCGCCTCGGCGGGGCGTCCCGATTTCATCAGGTCATCGGCACGGTTCCGGTCTGTGGGGATGGGATCGTCGACGGTCATGGAATTGAGCAAGATGCTTTCTTGAAAGGGTGTTGTACTCAAAGAAAAAGCCCCGGGGACGCTTCCCGGTCCCCGGGGCATGATTCCTTAGCAACTGGTGCAGGAGCCGCAGGCGCCCTCCTGCTGACTCAGGCTGGAGGTCAGCTTGAACCCGCCCCCCCGCGGGGTAGTGATAAATTCCACCGCGATCGGCTTGACCTTTTCAAACAGGTCCTTTTCAACCAGATAGGTGACCCCTCGGTCCTCGAATACCTCGTCGTTCAGTTTTGACTCATCCAGAGCCATGCCCAGAGAGGGCCCCGATCAGCCGCCCTCCTGCATAAGGACCCGGATGGAGGGGGCCTCCGTGCGATTCTTAAGGAATTCCTTAATCATCTCACTCGCTTTTTCGGATACGGAAAACATGGTAATCTCCTTTTTTTGGACCTTCTTGCGGCCCATCAGAATTTTGTCTAAATTAACGATTATTTCCCTTTTGTCAAACGGTATTTTTCATCCATCTTCCCGACCGGCACCGGCAGTGAATAATCGTTGACACGAATCCGGTCGTTCTTTATCATGATTTGAAGCCCTCCGCAGCAAGCTGCGGAGAATCTTCGATCCTTAAGAGAAATAAACCATTCCGTTTTTGCTCGCTTACCCCGCGGCAAGCCGCGGGGAATACGCTCGCGGGCGGATTCAAAACCAGTCTGTTTTTTGGGAGGCCGTAAAAATGACAGTATCCCCATCGTTTTCAGAGATTCCCTGCCGGTATTTTCCGAAGCCCGGTCCCGCCAATACGGGGGCCGTCCTCGAGGCCGTCGGACGGCGGGCGAAGGAACTTTCCATCGACCGGGTCATCGTGGCAACATGCAGCGGCCGGACGGCCTTTGAGGCGCTCAAACATTTCAACCCGGCCCTGAAGATCGTAACCGTCACGCATGTTGCGGGATTCAATGAGCCCAATGTCCAGGAATTGAGCGAAGAGGACCGCCGGACGCTCCAGGCGCAGGGGGTGGAGGTTCTCACCTGCGCCCATGCCTTCGGCGGCGTCGGACGCGGAGTGCGGAACAAGGTCGGCACGTATCAGGCCGACGAGATCATGGCCTATACCCTCCGGATCTTCGGTCAAGGGACGAAGGTAGCCGTCGAGATCGCACTGATGGCCGCTGACGCCGGTCTCGTCAGGACCGGCGAGGATGTGATCTCCGTCGGCGGCACGGGGAAAGGGGCGGATACGGCCCTCGTCCTCAGGCCGGCGACCAGTTCCCATCTTTTTGACCTCCGGGTCAGAGAGGTGATCTGCAGGCCGGCGAACCCCTGAGAAGATTCGCAGTATGTCCTGTTGCAGTCCCCTCCGGCCTCCTGTTCGATCCGGCGGAGTCCTTTTGCCGCAACCCGCAAGGAAGGAGAACAGGGAAGGATGAAGACCGCTAACAAGGTTTCGGGAACGGCAGAGAGAGTTGCCGCCAGCGGGCGAGGCAACGGCCGCAGATGCGTCTATATCTGGCCCTGGCCCAGCAGGCTTCGACGTCGATGAAGTAACCCTGCCTTTCGCACCAGCGGTTTTCGGCCGCCTGCGATCTCTCCGGACGAGGCTTCTCTTCCATTTCGATTTCCCAGGCCGCCTGCATCATTTCCGTTTCGTCTTCCCCCTCCTGCCCGTGGTTTTGAGGCGCCGGGAACCCGATGTGCCGCGCCCGGGTTCCCGGCGCACGCTTCTTGCGGCGGGTCAGGGAATCACTTCTTTGCCACGGCTGATTTCTTGGCTGCCGGTTCGGCCTTGGCGACCTTCTTTGCCTTCGCTCCAGCCGGAGCCTTTGCTTTGGCCGGGGCCTTCGCCGCAGCCTTCGCAGGGGCCTTTGCCGCAACCTTTGCCTTGGCAGGGGCCTTCGCCGCAACCTTTGCTTTGGCCGGAGCCTTCGCTGCAGCCTTCGCAGGGGCCTTTGCCACAGCCTTTGCTTTGGCCGGAGCCTTTGCCGCAACCTTTGCCTTGGCAGGGGCCTTCTTTACCACGGCCTTTTTCACGTCCTTCTTCACATTTGCCATACGCGTTTCCTCCCTTTCAAATATGCGATTCCGCATCACCGGGCTCCGGCCTGACCGTGCCCTCCTGCGTGCAAAATCGTGTGACTTTACCAGGATGGTCGTCCGTCCATAAATATTCCGTACAGGGTTCCGCTTTTCATGACATGTCTTCGCTCATTTTTCCGCCGGCCAAAGGGAACGGAAGAACTCCCGGACGAGGCGGGTCACCTCCCGAGGTTTTTCCATGGGGATCAGATGTCCGGCGCCTTCGACCCGATGGTAAGCGCAATCCGGGATGAGGGACCGGATCCGGTTTTGATCAATGAGCTCCCGGTTATAGCTCTTTTCCCCTTCCAGGATGAGAACGGGACAGGTGACCCGGGAAAGGAGCGGCCAGGGGTCATACTGCATCCCCCCCATGAAGAGGGCAGCCTCGCGGCGCGGGCTGCACGTCAGGCGGAGTCCCCCATCATCCCCGGACATACCGTAACGAAGGTAGAGTTCCAGCATCTCCTCGTCCCAACCCTGGAACAGGGAACGGGAGTGGAGATAGGTCTTGGCCTCGTTACGGTCCCGCCAGAAGTTCGTCCGCCGGATTGCCTTGGAGGCAAACGGATGCTGCTCCACGCTGATGTGGAGCTTGTAGAATTCCGGAGGCAGGAGAATAGGCTCGATGAGGACCATGCCGGCCGCGGGGAGACCACCCGTCGCATTGGCCATCATGGACACCGTCGCTCCCATGGAATGACCGGCCAGAAAGGGCTTCTCCAGATGCAGCCCCTCGCAGAAACGGGAAAGGTCTTCGGCAAGAGTCATCCATTCGAAACCTCCGTTTTCCGGATCGGTTTCCCGGTGGTCGCAAAAGTAGGGGGCGAAAATACGGTAGCTGCCGGCGAGTTCCCGCGCAAGGGGATGCCAGAGCCAGGGCATAAAGCCGGTGGCGTGGAGGAAGATCAAGGGAGGGCCGTCTCCCTCATAGAAGAGATAGGAGATTTCTGCATCTCCGATCTTCTGCATACAGGTCTGTGGCGTATGGTTGTTTGCCGCCTTCACGTTCATTTGCACCAGAGGGTGAATTCGTCGGGGTTTGCCCTTTCCCTGGCAAACCGGTTGATCGGCGCCTCCGCTTCGGGATGGCCCAACGCGACGCCGATCAGGATCGCCCGGCTCTCCGGAATCGGGAGGATCTGCCGGATCAGCGTCGGGTAGTTGACCGAAGCGGCCATGATGCAAGCCCCAAGCCCTCGGGCGTGGGCGAGCAGGCAGACGGACTGCACGATTGCGCCCGTATCCAGCATCGCGTATTCCCGGGCGAGGCTTTTGTCCACGCAGAACAAGAGAAGGCAGGGGGCGCCGAAGAAGGCGAACATGTCTCCATAATAGCGGAGGCGGGCCTCCTCGTCCCCGCGGGGGATCGAAAGCGCGGTCAGAGTCTTCTTCCCGACCTCACGGTACCGCTGTTTGAGCGGCTCCGGCCAGATGCCGGGCATGGGGGTGTCCGGTTCTGGAATGACGCCGTCCAGGAACCGCTGCCGACCGGCCGTCCGGAGACGCTCCAAGGGTTCGCCCGTGACGACCGCGATCTCCCAGGGCTGGGTATTCCCCCAGGAAGGGGACCAGCGGGCGGCGCTCAGGATCTCCCGGAGCAATGCCTCCGGAACAGGATCCGGTTTAAACCGCCGGATGCTCCTTCTCATCGTGACCGCCTGAAAGATTTCCATCGTTCTCCTCATCTCCCGAAATGATACCCTCGGAGAAGATCGTTACAGTTAAATCCATCAGAAAATGAAGACCGCCGCCGCAAGAACCGTGGTGTATTTGTTGTTCTTCACGATGGTCGACTGGGTGACATTTCGGGTCCGGACGATCTTCCCGCTGATCTTGAAAATCTCCTTCTTTTCGTCCCAGCTTTCATCGACGTTGAAATCGATTCCCAGTGTGGAAGCGAGCATGGCCGCGGCCATGTCTTCGGCGTAATCCCCCGCCTGCTTCTCCGTCTGGCCGAAGGAGTGGTGCTCGCTGATGTAGCCGTAGGATCGCTGATCGGCCGGGATGGCGCAGCCGACCGAAGCGGCCAGGAGGCGCTTGGGTTCGTCGCTGCAACAGCGGCTCATGACGCAGAAGGTGATCGCCCCCGCGATCAGCTCTTTGAGTCCCTGTGTTTTGGATATCATCTTGCAGTCGGGCGGAAAGATGCTGGAGACCTGTACCAGGTTGCACCGTTCGATTCCCGCGTCGCGAAGCGCCCGTTCAAAGGAGTGGAGTTCGTCCTTGTGGGTACCGACGCCCTTGGTGAAAAAAATCTTCCTCGGAACGAGACCCTCCATCGGTCCTTTCTCCTTAATCTTCCCCATTTCTTTCTTACAACTTACGACTTCGATCATGGCCAAAATCGCCGGAGTAATAATACCTGCTTCCCTTTTTTGGGCAGGGAAGCAGGTTTCCTGCAATCCGTCTTCTCTATCCCCCGGCCGTCTGGGTAAATGCGGTGTTGGCGTAGAGGTATTCCATCTTCTCTTTGTGCTTGAGCTCCTCGGCCGCCATGCGCAGGAGCATCTCCCGGATGTCTCCCGCCGGGTGAAGCTCGGCCAGCCCCTTGTAGAAATTATGGGCGTTGAGCTCGCGGTTGGCCGCAATGAGATAGACGTCCTTGCTTTGGATATCCTTCTGAAGGTCCGGCTTCACAAGGTTCTCCGCGACCTTGTAGTCGATCACCGGCCGCGACGGACCGGTAAAGCCCGCCTGACGGTATTTAAGCAGGTATTCCTTATGCCCCTTCTCTTCCCGGGCAAGAAACAGAAGCGTATCCTTCGCTTCCTTATCCCCGATTCTCCGGGAGAGGTCCATGTAGAAGTCGTAGGCCTCCTCCTCGTTCTTGATCGCCCTTTCAATAATGGATTCTGAATCCTTCATGTTATAAAACCTCCCAAGTCAGTATTTCCCGCGCCTAAGAAACCACGCGGATTCAAACCATTCGACATCCCGGCTCACGGCCGGCTTTTCACACGGCTTGAGGAACCGCCGTAACCGATTGCGACCTTGACCCGATCAGTATTCGGTCAATGTCGAAAGCCCCCGTTCGCCGACCAGGATGATCCGCGTGTGGGTGAGACGGTTGGAGATAACCTGGGCGGTGGCCTTCATGATCCGGTATCCCAGACAGGTATCCTCCTCCATGAGCCTTCTCAGTCCGGGCGCTTCGAAGGCGATCACCTTGGCCCGGTCGATGCAGAGCGCCCCCAGGGTGTAGATGTAAGGCTCCACAACGGCCGACCACCCCATCGATTCCCCCTTGGTAACAACGTCCACCGTAACCTGCATCGATGGCTTGTGAGGCCCCAGGTAGCCGTCCATGACCAGGATCACCTTGCCCTCCTGAATCAGGAAGAACGCCCGCGCCGGATCCCCGTTCTTGTACATCTGGATCCCGGCATCATAGGTTTCCTCCGTGGCCACACCAGCCAGCTTTTCCAGTTGCTGATCGCTGAACCCCTTGAAAAACGCAAATTCCTTCAGGTGACTTGCCGTGATCATGAGCTGTTCCCTCCTTACTTTTCTGTCTGGTACATTTGGTACATTGAGACCCGTGCCGGAGCGGAAATCCGGACGGAGAAAACATGGATGGGAATATACCAAGCTTCCGTGGGGATTGCTATAAAAAAATCTCGGGACACTTGATTAAAATGTGGTACAAATATCAACAGCAGTTTGCGTTTTTTAAAAAAGCCATCGGTTTTTTTAAAGGAGCTTAAGGGTGAGAAGAACAGGTCAGCTCATACTTTTGATCTTGCTGCTGTGCTCCATCACGGGTTGCTCGGCGAAGGCTACGACACAAGGTGCTAAAATTTACAAAGAGGCCGGCTTGGTGAAGCCGGGGAGTTACCATCTCCAATTCCTTCTAAATGGCCGGGATACGCTGGCCGAATATCTGCTGCATGAGAAATCTCGGAATCCGGAGCTGAAGGACTTTGACGTTTCGGGGTTGAGAAGGTTATTTCGCAACGCCTATCCGCAGCTTTACCTTCCGGTTCAACCCGGAGTGCCTCTCTGCAACCTGGAAACAAACTTCAGGCACTGCAAAGGCATCGAGTTGCTGGCCGACTTTGAGACATACGGGGACGACACGGTCGTCTTGCACAGTTGGGTGTTTTATCATATCAAGCTCCGACTGGAGGGAGACCAGCCTAACTTTTTCAGTACCGCCAAGGCGCAACGCGACCGGGGCGAATTTGCCCTGCCGCGCCGTTATTACGTCGGCGCTCTGGCGGAAGCGATCCAGAAGGCTCTGCCGATATTGCAGGAAATCGCAACGGACTACCGTAAATATATCAAAGATGACAACCAGGAAATCGAGATTGAGCTTTCCCTGGAAGAGTCTCGCAAAAGAGTGTCGGCAAAAGAATCTGATAACCTCATGAAAGATACCGCGGCACTGGGCGGCAGTGTGATAATTTCCGTCTTGCCGAACATCTCTTTTGTTACAGGTCTGACGATTTCCGCCTTGCATTCCGGGGGGAGAACGTTTTGGGAAGTCCTGAAAGAGGAAAAGGAGTTTGAGCTTTGCAAGAGAAGGCTGGATCTCAATCAAGTCGATTTCTCCTATGCGGAGAGTATTTCAAAAAACTTCTCTCACATATTAAGGAGACCTCCTGAACCGACATCGGATATAATCATTCGCGAAATCGTAATCAGGTTACGCCAGAAGGAACAGAAAACAGGATTTCCACAGGGCAGGTCGATTACCCCTGCCCGATCAACAGATCCGTTTTAAACGTCGGGAAAGGAAGGCCAACATCGTGAACCGGAGTTTTCAAGAAAGGAGGAGGGCACCATTATGGATATCCATCATCAGAATTTGAATGACATGAAGGGTTTCTCAAGGCGAATGTTTCTGAAGATCGGCGGGTGGTTCGTCATTGCGGCGGGGATGATGAAGATCCCGGGAATCGCCTTTGCGCAGGAAAAGACGGATGTGATTTCCGAGAATGTCCGGTTTCCGGGCAAAGGAGGAATGGTGGGCGGGTATCTTTCCCGGCCTGCCGGGAAAGGACCTTTCCCTGGGGTCATCGTGATCCATGAAAACAGGGGCGTCACGGACTATATTCAAGGCGTCACCAGAGATCTTGCGAAAGAGGGATATGTCGGCCTTTCGGTGAATCTCGTTTCCCGAAGCCTCGGACCGGATTATCCCGGCGGTTCGGATGATGCCATGAAGGCGCTCGGCCAATTGTCGGATGCCGATGCGATGGCGGACCTGGATGCGGGCGTGGATTATCTCAAGAAACAGCCCGTCGTATTCACCAACTCCATCGGCTGCATGGGATTCTGCATGGGGGGGAGATTCTCTCTCCTCTTCGCCGGGCACAGAAAAGACTTGAAGGCGGCGGTGGTCTTTTATGGCCGCCCCATCAACAATATAACCCCCCTGCAATCTCAATCGCCGCTTGATTTGGCGCCCGAGATGACAGCCCCGCTGCTTGGCAGCTACGGGGCGGCAGACGCGGGTATCCCGGTGGTCGATGTTCAAAAGCTCGAAGAGGCCCTGAAGAAAAACAACAAGACATTTGATTTCAAAATATACCCGGATGCCAAACATGCGTTTCACCGGGAGGGTCCGAATTACCATGCAGAAGCTGCAAAGGATGCATGGAAACGATCCGTGAGCTGGCTGGCAAAATATCTGAAGTGAATCCCCGCCTGCAAGGCAGGGCCTGCTGGTTCAAGCTCCCGGTCGTAAGTCCCGAAAGGATAGATTCATCCATGGACGGCGAGTTGAGCCTTTTAATCAAACCTGTTTCCGCCGACTGCAATATGCGTTGTGAATATTGCTTTTACCGGCGACCGACGGACCCCTATCGTTCTCACGAGCGTCATATCATGGATGATATGACGCTCAAAACGATGATCTCCCGGTATATGAAATCGGCCGGAAGGTGCGCCTCATTTGGCTGGCAGGGCGGGGAACCGCTTCTGGCCGGCATCGATTTTTTTAAAAAGGTAGTACACTACCAGCAAATTTATGGTCTCTCGGCACAGATGGTCGGTAACAACCTGCAGACCAACGGTCTGTTGATCAATGAGGAGTGGGCAAAATTCTTCCGGCAGTATAACTTTTTCATTGGTGTAAGCCTCGATGGTCCGGAAGAATATCACAATTGCTACCGTCACTCCGCAAACGGGACTGATGGTTTTCAGCAGACCATGAAAGGGATCCGGACCCTCAGGGATCATCAAGTGGAATTCAGCATTCTTTCGGTGATCAACGATGTGACGGCGAAAAAGCCAGGGGATCTGTACGATTTTTTCATCCGAAACGGGCTTGACCGGTTGCAGTTCATCCCCTGCCTTGAGATCAATGGAGAGACCGGAAAAGCGCAGCGCCACTCGGTTACGGTTGAGGATTACCGGGATTTTCTCTGTACCCTTTTTGATGTCTGGTATAACCACGGCCGGCCGGCTGCATCGATCAGGCTCTTCGAGAATATTCTGGCCATTTATATGGGCAAGGATCCGGAGATCTGCGCCTTCAAGGACCAGTGCGGCAGTTATGTGGTCATTGAATACAATGGTGATGTTTATCCTTGTGATTTTTTTGTGGAAGAACAATGGGTGTTGGGGAATTTAAGGGAAACATCCATCCCTGAGATCATGAAGAAGCGGAAGAGGCGGGAATTCAACAGCCGGAAAATGCAACGATCGCCCGGCTGCAATACCTGTGAATGGAATATGATCTGTCATTATGGCTGCCAGCATTATCGCTCCCCTGCGGGGGAGAATTACTTCTGTCATGCCTACGGGGAGTTCTTCCGTTACACGCGGCGGCGTTTTGAAACATTGGCCGGCAACCTCCTGAAGGCGGAATCGGAAGGATGAAGGAAACCCCAGCGGACGCCTTTGTAATCTCATCATGACGCAAAAAAGGTAAGCAATCCGGATGAAAAATATGCTTCACATCAATCGCCTTCTTGAACCCGGACAATATCGTCTGGAGGATGTTTTTGCGGATATCCGCACCTATGATATTCTGCCTGCCATCTTTGCCGACGCGGAAGAAATCGATAGGGTCATAACGCGCACCAAGGTGTTTGTGGTGGATATGCCCCATGAGATGTTCGTGGATAACGACGACGCCTCCATCACCATCGGCCTGACACATCTGCGTCAAGCCTCGGACGAGTTCCTGTTTCTGGACATCATCCACGAGCTGTGCCATGTCAAACAACACCTGCAGGGACGGAATCTTTACGACAGAAGCAAAGCATATGTAGATCGGGAGACCGAAATCGAAGCCTACCGGGTAACCGTGCAGGAGGCGCGCCGAATCGGATTGAACGATGACGCGATCGCCCATTATCTCCGCGTGTCGTGGATCACGCCCGAAGAACACAAACGGCTTGCCCGCAGACTGGATGTAACCGGATGCATTCCGGAAGGCGATTTGCGTTGACCGTAGCCATCGATGCGGTCGGCATCTCAAATCTGCATGAAAGATCGTCTCCCCACACCGGCGACTGCATCCGCTACGCAATCTTCGGTTTTTCTTCTTCGGGACCGCCATCGCCGGGGGGCTCCGGCAACCGCACCTCCACCGGCGCCACGAACTCCCGCAGATCGTTCAGCAGCGCCTCCAGATCGCTTTCCCGGAAGGCGTCGGCCTGTTTCAAGATACCGCTGTGTGGAGGTGGGTGTCCGTAGAAAAATTTCTTCCAGGGTATTGACCTGTCTACCGCTTCATAGTTTATACTGCGTTTCGTCAACAGTCCAGGATCGAAAGGGAGGAAAATCATGCTGAAGAAACCTGCCGCCCAAGGGCGGGCCGCCGCCGTGGTCCATCAGCAGAAGAATTGCACGATCTCGAAACTGGGGCGCTTGTTCGGCCTCTCCCGGAGCGCCCTCCTTTACTATGACCGGATCGGCCTGCTGATGCCCACCGGACGAACGCAGGCCGGATACCGCTGCTATTCGGAGGCGGATCGCCTGCGGCTCGAACGCATCTGCGGTTTCCGCCGGGCGGGGCTTGCCCTCGAAGAGATCCGGGCCATTCTCGCGTCGGGAAAACCCTCGGCAGCGGTGCTCGAAAGGCGATTCCACGAAATCGGCGAAGAGATCCGCATCCTGAAGGTAAAGCAGGGGCTCCTTTCCCGCATGCTCACGGGGATGGCCTCCGCAAAATGCCCGTCCGCGGTGGACCGGGATTTATGGGTGGAGATGCTGCGGGCGGCAGGGATGGACGACCAGGCCATGGCACGCTGGCACGCCGAGTTTGAGCAGCGGGCACCGGAGGCCCACCGGGAATTCCTTCTCTCTCTGGGAATTCCGGAAGGGGAGGCGCTGGAGATTCGCAATTGGTCAAGATTGGCGGCAGCAAAGGATTGCGGGAACCCGGCAGACATAAATAATCCGTCGCGCTGATGAATCCCCTATGGTGAACCCCGGCCGGGGCGGACCGGCCGCAAACGAAACACAGGCAACAAAACAAGAGAAAGGAGCTGATTCATGAACGAAAGGATTCTCATGGCGCATGGTGATCGGATTACGGAGATTTCCCGGAAGGATTGGGAGGAAGGGATTACCGCGATAACAGGGCATTTGGCGGCCGGACTTGCCTTTATGACGGATGAGCATCACCGGGTTCGCAATTTCGTCGTCCGGGAGCTTCCCCGGGTCGGGTCGCCGCTCACACCGGAATTCATCGCCAAGTCATTGACCCTGACCGTTGCGCGGACAAAGGTCATCCTGGATGAACTGGAGAAACACATGACGTTCCTGTTTCGGAACGAACAGGGGGCCGTTGTCTGGGCCTATCCGGTGACGGTCGATCCCACGCCGCACCGGATCCGATTTGGCACCGGCGAGAGCCTGTACGCCGCATGAGCAATCGACGCGATCGCGACGCCCTTCGTGCAAGGGCGCTTACGGGGGGAACCCCTTTTCGTTACGGTCGAATCATCCTGCGCCCATTGCGGCGCTTCCCTGGTTCTGAAGATGGACAGCGAACTTGGTTACCAGCTCCTGGAAGGAGGCCCGGATCCGATGCTCTTCCATCCCTTCGTGGATTTCGCGACACTCCCCGAATCGAGCATCATCAACGCCTTCTGACGAAAATCCCAGTTCTTCTGTTCAGAAGAACATGCCAGGAACTACCGCACCGGTCATGAAAGCCCGGACGGCAATTTCTACACCCTCGAGCAGGGGGCCTTCTTCGACCGGATTGTCCAGTCCGCGCTTTTCGCATTCCGATAACCGGACCTGAATGCCGAAGGGCAAGGCAGCGGCCGGGCAGGAATCCGGCCGCTCTTCAACGATCTTGCCCCTCCATCCGGATGATCCGAACCGGGAAAGGGATATCGATGCCTTCGGCCCGGTACCGCTTGTGCAGTCGTTTGATGAATTCGTGACGGATGAAATACTGGTTCGTGAATTCCGTCGCCCGGAGATTCACCGAGAAGCCGATGGTCGAATCGTCAAATTTTTTATAGCGGACGGAGGGTTCGAATCCGGGAACGCCTCCGGCGACCTCCGCCATCACCTCCCGGGCCACCTCCATCGTGATGGATTCCACCTTCTCCAGATCGCTTTCGTAGGCAACCCCGACATCGACCGAGACGGAGATCTCCCTTTCCGGCAGCGCAAAGTTCGTTGCCACGGAGGAGGCGAGCTTGGCGTTCGGGATGATGACCATGCTGTTCGAAAGCGTCCGGATCGTCGTATAGCGCCAGGTGATGTCCTCGACATATCCTTCTTGGCCGTTGTCCAGCGCCACGTAGTCCCCGGGTCGGATCTTCCGCGAGGCGATCATGTGTATCCCGGCGAAAAGGTTGGACAGGGTATCCTGGAGCGCAAGTGCGACGGCCAGACCGCCCACGCCCAGGGCGGTCAGGATGGGGGTGATCGAGATTCCCAGGGATTGCAGAAGGACCAGAGTGCCGATGATGTACACCAGGACCTGGGTGAGGTGTGTGAAGATGGATGTCGATACCAGGATCCCGCCGACTTTTCTGCCATAGAGGGTGACCAGGCCGGAGAGCATCCGGGAGAGGACCACCGTCACGGAGAGGACATAAATGATCAGGATGCCCTTGTCGATGAGGGATTCGTACCGGTGCGGGATCGGAAGGCCGTTGAGAGCGGCGTACACCCCAGCGGTTCCGAACCACCAGTAGGCCATCCCATGAAAGGAGCCGATGAGAAGTGCATTGCCCTCCCACTTCGTCTTTTCCGCAATCCGGTTCAGCACCGGCCTGAAAAACTTTTCGATCACAAAAGCGATGAGAAAACCGCCGGCCAGGAAGGCCGATGGCGCGATGAGATCCCGCAAACCCCGAATGCCGTCGATCATTTTTTCTCCTTACGTTTCCAATGGACCCAATTTACATCGGTGGCGATTATCCGTCTGCATGGTTACCCGGCCACTCCCCCCAGCCCCCCCGGAGTGTCTCGTGGCGGAGGGATTCTTTCAGAAGGACGCAGAACTCCCGGCGGGGGATGGGACGGGCGCCGAGGCCGGCCAGGTGGGCGGTTTCGACCTGGCAATCGATGAGGTCAAATCCCCGCTCCCTGAGGCGAGGGACAAGGGTGATCAAAGCGGTCTTGGATGCATTCGGGATCGCGGAAAACATCGATTCGCCAAAGAAGGCGCGTCCGAGGGATACACCATATAGACCGCCGACGAGCTCTCCTTCCTGCCACACTTCGACAGAGTGGGCGAAACCGAGGTCGTGGAGGGCGCCGTAGGCCTCCCGTATCTCCGGCGTGATCCAGGTGCCTTCCTGTCCGGGGCGGGGCGTCCGGCAGGCGGCGATTACCTCCCGGAAGGCCCGGTCGAAGGAGATCCGCAAGACCCCCTTCTTCAGGAACTGCCTCATGCTCCGCGAGATGCGCAGTTCGTCGGGAAAAAGGACAAAACGGGGATCCGGCGACCACCAGAGGATGGGGTCACCATCGCCATACCAGGGGAAGATCCCCTCCCGGTAGGCAGCAAGCAGGCGCTCCGGCGAGAGATCACCGCCGACGGCAAGAAGACCGTTCTTTGCGGCATGCTCTACCGGGGGAAAGACAACGGCCTCAGGGATTCGATAAACCGGCATGGGTGACCCGGACGATAACATCGTCATTTTCGATATCAGCCAGGGCGTCGCCCCCCTCCCGGAGGCTACCGAAGAGGACCTCATCCACAAAGAACCGCTTGATCTTGTCCTGGACGAGCCGGGCGATCTCCCGCGCCCCGAATTCTGGGGAGTATCCCTTCCGGGCGAGCCACGCGTAACAATCGTCGGTGACCGTGAGCAAGACCTTCTTCCCGACAAGCTGCGCGGAAAAGTCGGCTACGGCCTTCTTCACGATCTTCAGGACGACCGCATCCGTGAGACCCTGGAAGTTTACGACGCCGTCGAGACGGTTTCGGAACTCGGGGGAGAAAGTTCGCTCCAGCGCCTTGAACACGGCGTCCCGCTGGATGGGCTGCCCTTCGAAGCCGATCGCCGGCCGGCCGATCTCCCGGGCGCCCGCGTTCGAAGTCATCAGGACAACCACATTGCGGAAGTCTGCCTTCTTGCCGTTGTTGTCGGTCAGCGTCGCGTAGTCCATCACCTGGAGGAGCGAGTTGAAGATGTCGGCATGCGCCTTCTCGATTTCGTCCAGCAGAAGAACGGCGTGCGGGTTCTTCCGGACGGCCTCGGTAAGGAGGCCGCCTTCTTCATAACCGACGTAACCCGGAGGCGCCCCGACAAACTTCGCCACGGCGTGCTTCTCCTGGTATTCGCTCATGTCGTAGCGGAGCAGCGGAACCCCGAGCATCGCGGCGAGCTGGCGGGCGAGTTCGGTCTTTCCCACGCCGGTCGGGCCCACAAAGAGGAGCGAGGCGATGGGTTTTTCGGGCTCGCGGAACCCGGCGCGCGACCGTTTGACCGCCTCCACGACCCGCTCCACGGCCTCATCCTGGCCGAAGATCCGCGCCTTCAGCTCGGCTTCCAACTCCTTGAGCTTCTCGACATCCGTGGAGGAGACGCTCTTCTCGGGGATCCGCGCGATCCGCGCGATGACACGTTCGATCTCCCTCGTCCCGATGGCCGCCGTGTCCGCGGCTGCGTCGGTCTCGCAACGGTTCATGGAGACGAATGCACCCGCCTCGTCGATCACATCGATCGCCTTGTCCGGAAGGCGGCGGTCGCTGATATACCGGCCGGAGAGTTCGGCAGCCGCCCGAAGCCCCTCTTCCGTATAGGTAACCTGGTGGTAGGTCTCGTACCGTTCGCGGAGCCCATCGAGGATCCGGACGGTATCCTCGATGGAGGGTTCCGGGACCTCGACCTTCTGGAAACGCCGGGAGAGGGCTCCGTCCTTCTCGAAATACTTCCGGTATTCGTCGTAGGTCGTCGAACCGATGCAGCGGAGTTTTCCCGAAACGAGGGCGGGCTTGAGGATGTTGGAGGCGTCCATGGATCCGCCGGAAACGGCCCCTGCGCCAACGATATTGTGAATCTCGTCGATGAAGAGGATCGCCTTTTCCTGTTTCTGGAGCTCGGTGAGAACCCGCTTCATACGCTCTTCGAAGTCGCCGCGGAAGCGGGTGCCGGCGAGGACCGCCCCCATATCCAGGGAGTAGATCTTCACATCCCGGAGCTTCTCGGGGACTCGACCCAGGGCGATACGCTGGGCCAGACCCTCGGTGATCGCCGTCTTTCCCACCCCCGGCTCTCCGACGTGAACCGGGTTGTTTTTGAAACGGCGGCAGAGGACCTGGATCGTCCGTTCAAGGATCTCCTCCCGGCCGATCAGCGGATCCATCTCGCCGGTCTTCGCGCGGGCGGTCAGCTCCGTCGTGTAGGCCCGGAGAAATTTGTTCTGCTCCTCCTTGTCCTCCGGGACCGTTTCCCCCTCCGCCGTTCCCGGGCTTTTCCGCTGTTCCCCAGGGCCGCCGGCGAGCACCGAGATGCCGTGGGAGATGTAATTGAGGAGGATCATCCGGGTGATTCCCTCCCGCTGGAGGTAGAAGGAGGCGTGGGATTCCCGTTCTTCGAGGAGGGAAACGAGGAGATCCCCCAACTCCAGAGTCTCCTTCTGGGCGGAGGAAGTATGCCAGGCGGCTCGTTCGAGGACGCTCTGGAAGCCGAGGGACTGGACGGCCCGGGTCATCGTGGCGCTTGCCGTATCGGCCTCATCGAGGTGCTTCTCGAGAACCTTCTTCAGGCGCACCGGGTCGCCGCCGCAGTGGACGATGATCTCCCTCCCTTCATCGAAAAAAAGGCAGGCGTAGAGGAGGTGTTCCGGCGTGATGAATTCATGCCGCCGTACATTTGCCTCGGCATACGCTGCCATGATGATCCGGTTAAGGTTTTCGCTGATTTTCATGATTCCTTTCCCCTTCACAGGGGCTGTCAGGCCTCCTCCAGGGAGCATTTCAACGGGAATTCCCGCTTTTGCGCCAGTTGATGAACCCGCACCACCCGGGTCGCCGCGATGTCATAGGAATAGACCCCGCAGATTCCCTTTCCCTTTTTGTGGACGTCGAGCATGATCCGTGTCGCGTCCAACGCCGGTTTGTGGAAGATCGACATCAGGACTTCGATTACAAAGTCCATCGTCGTATAATCGTCATTGTGCAGGATCACCCGGTACATCTTCGGTTCCCGGATCTCCGGTTCGGTGCCTACACCCGGTTCTGAAAGGCTGCCCGGCTCATCCGGCGTCATGGCCATTCGCTCTTCCCTGCTTCGTTGTTTTCCGCCCTTCCCGCGGATTTGTCTGTAATATAAGCAATGGAGAGAGGCGTGTCAACAGCCGGGTTGGCGGCTCCGGCATGGATCCGTCTATTCACGGCCTTTTCCGGCTCCGGTCCTTCAACCTTTGGGCCACGGCGAGAACTGTGTTTGCATAGACAGTGCTGTGGTTGTAATCGAAAATGATGCGGTGCTGGCCGTCCCGGTTCATCCCTGGGCGCCAGCCATGCCCGCGCAGATAGTTGGCGATGCTGTGGAGGGCGTCCATCTTGGTGAAGGGATCGACACGGCCGTCCTGATCGGCATCCACCCCATAGATAAAGACGTTGGAGGGCATGAACTGGCACAGACCGATCGCCCCGTAGATCGAACCCCGGATGCCAAGCGGGTCGAGACCGTCCTGTTCGGCCAAGCGGAGGAGCGCCTTGAGCTCGCTGTAGGCCCAGTCGCCCTTCTCCCGGCAACGGCTGCGGGCGAACTCCTCGTTCTCCAAAGTGAGCAGGCCGCCGCCCAAATGGGGGCGGACCGTTTCAAGGTCGGCGCTGAGGGCCATGCTGGCGAGACGGTTGAATACGCAGCGGTTTCCGGTATTCCGGCCGAGATGGGTTTCAATGAGGAGGATTGAGACAACGACCTCCTTCGGGACGCCATAGAGGGGCTCGATTTTCTCCAAGACGACCAGGTTCTCAAGCATATAGGAGCGGGCGCGGGCGATGACCCAATTGCCGAGATAATCCCTGCGGACGACGTTCTTCAAACGGGCGACAAGAGATTCCGAGTTTGACCGGGTCCGGACAAGGGTTTTTATTTTATCGGCCATTGCGTCCGGCTCGAAACGGACCTCCGGGCGGATAAAGAGCGCCTCCATCACCGGTCGGTTGAAACCATCGGCCGTAAGGCGCTCGACGAGCGGGTTCCAGTCGGCAGCGGCCGTCCGGACAGATCCAAGGAGAAGAAACAAAACAATGATCGCAAAAATGCATGAGAATGCAATCCGGGCTGCTTCCTTCCGGATCTCCTGCGGCACGGTTCCGGAGACAACGGCATTTAAACGGGGGGGCATGGCGTTCCTCTTCGGTGAAGATTACCACAACCTGCACATAAAATACATTGTCCGCGTCCGGAAAATTCTTTTCCTTCAGCGCGGCCGTGCGGTTCAACGCGGCGATCGCGGAAGGCGTTTCGGTAGTTCACCGACGATCTCCAGGGGCGGGCCGTCCGGGAGGAGCTTCTGGGTCCCGTCATCCTCGGCATATAAGGCCTCGCCGATCGTCCAGGCGTATAGCTTTTTCGCGTCATCGAGGACCGGCCTGTCCGGGACGCGGTAGACCCGGTGCTGCATCACCTCGTCGAAGACGCCGACGCAGCCATGGGAAGCAGGTCGCCCCGGCAGGTCCCGGGCGTGAATCCAGTAAGAGACCTGCTCCTTGTCCACATGGAAGCGGATGGCATAATCCATCGGGTACTGGGCGTCCCCCTTATGCGTCTTGTACAGGGACGAGGTGTGCCTCCGGTGGTAAGCCTCCGCCCGGAAGAGCCCGGTCGGGGTGAGGTGCCCCTCGATGCCGGTAGCCGCAGGCATCGAAAAAACAAGCCTACCGAACTCATAGGCCCCGAGCCATTGTTCCGTGACGTTCAAGAGGATATAGGTGGGATGTTTCCGGGCCTTTTCAAAGGTCGCGGCCATCGGGGTGTAGTCCCGGATATCCTCCATGTTTTCCGGGATCTTGATTGTCATGCCGGGGTAGGTGTGGCGGCGGTCGATCCGGTTGAAGCGGGCGACGGCGACCCAGTCCTTGCCGAAGAGACGCTCCAGGCTGTCCTGCGGTCTCACGAAATGCGACTTCCAGCCGATCCTTTCCATGCTGGGGTATTCGTACCGGCTCAGGTCCTCTTTTGCGCGGTCCTCCGGTGAGGCGGCCGGATCGGAGGTCGATTTCGGGTCGAAGACCGCAGCAGAAACGATGATGGCGACGCCCAGAATCACATAGAGGAGCCGATGCGGCAACAGCCCCGCTGAACAACGGCTCCAACCCGTCGAAAAGTCCCACTTCATGGCGCCTTCACTAACATGATCGGGCAGACGGTTCAAGGGGAATCCGCGGATGCCGTCTTCAGCCGATTCGGCAACTCACAAATCGCATTTCCCGCTGTCGAGGCAGCAAAGATTTTTACTTGACAACGGAATCGGAGCCAGTTTATTGGACACTATCGTCTTATGAAATCAAATAATTAATATATGCTGTTCGGATGGGTTTGGGAAGAAAGAAACCACAATGAAAAAGGAGGAAAGGGATGACGGAATACGACTACTGGAAAATTTTCCCACGCATGCCCAAGAAGGTGAGCATCGGCGACATTACCATTCGGGACGGATTCCAGCATGAGGAAAAGACCATCTCTACGGCGGCCAAGATCTTCTACGGTGAGGAGATGATCCTCGCGGGATGCCGGGAGATCGAGCTGACGAACCTCGGAAATCCCGAGGGGATTCCACAGTTTCGCGATGCCGAACAGGTTCTGGGGTACTTTCGGGGGGATCGTTTCAAGAAGAACTGCGAACGCCGGGGCATCAATCCGGCGGACATCACCTTTACCGCCGTGACCATCCGGGAAAAGGCCGTGGACACGGCCATTGAGCTCCGCAAGCGGGGCATAGGCCCGGATCGGATCCTCATGATGGTTTCTACGGACCCCGAGCATCACTATGCCAATTCCGGTACAACCCTCTCGCAGTACTGGAAAGAGGTGGAGCGGTGCATTCAAAAGGCCGCCGATGTCGGGATCAAAATGAACGGCACGGTGAGCACCATCTGGGGAAGCCCGATCACAGGCGCGACACGGCTGGAGGACGCCGTGGAGTTTACGAAGCGCTTCCTGGAACTCGGCGCCCACGATATCGAGCATGCCGACCACGACGGCTCCGCCTCACCGGCCCAGGTTTACCGGTACTACTCCATGATCCTGGACGCGATTCCCTGCCCGGAGGTCCATCTGGCCCATTTCCACGAGACGAAGCGCATCGCGCCGGCATCCGTTTTGGCCGCCCTGCAGGCGGGGATCTGCCGTTTCGAGGCTACCTTGGGCGGTCTGGGCGGCCAGCCGGCCAACTTCCTCGACGACTGCCCCGTGCGCGGCACGGGGGAGTATTATTACCGGGATCCCCGTTACGTGGGTCTCGTCACCATGGAGGACCTTCTGGTGATGATTGACGAGATGGGCATCGAACACGGGTATAACGTGGATCGGGTCCTCTGGTTGGGGCGCCAAATGGAGAAGACCATCGGCCGGCGTCTCCGTTCCGAGGCCATCTGCAACGGACGGACGGCCCGCGAGGGTCACCCGGAGTTCGCCCGACCGGGGCTGATCAAACTCATCCGGAAGGTTGGAGAAGAACCGGGACAGTTGATCCCCAGGGATTGGGCGCCCGAGGCCGTACTGCCCGAACAGCTCCGGCCAAAGGCATGACACCTGGCAACGATATGAAGCTACCCGCCCATAGGGCGGGACTTCCCGGCAGGGAAGCCGTCTATTCTTGATTGCGTCCCTTAGCCCCGCCTACAAGGCGGGGATTGCAGGTTGCGCCCCCGGTCATTTCGGACCTTCGGAACGTCGGCGAGTGTAAAAAGAGGCTCAGGACATCACCATTTGCTTCGCGATAAAATGTTTCCGGGAGAGCAGGTTTCGGCTTCCAACTATTTCTTGACAGGCTTCGGGCGAATCAGATATGCTCCGCCCGAAACTGCGAGGGGAACTCGTTACCACGCCACTTGCATAAAAAAAGATGGGGATGTAGCTCAGCTGGGAGAGCGCGGCGTTCGCAACGCCGAGGCCAGGGGTTCGATCCCCCTCATCTCCACCAAGGGATGATCCAAGGAAGTCCAAAGAAGTAAAAAACCCGTTAGAAATAGCGGGTTTTTTATTGCATTCGCCCAGTGACGTGCTATAAGATTCATCACAATCCGAGGGAAAAAGGGGACAGGCACTTTGTGAAAACAAAGTGCCTGTCCCCTTTTTGGGTATCCCGATGATCCCATGTACACCGACATGAGGAAACAATCCTGCTCTTTGAAGATCTTCGCGAAACGTCAGGGGTTGCGTTTCCCGTGTTCCGTCAACGAGGGCCAGCTTGGATGAGAAAATTACGACAGCATGGATTCATTCTCTCTTGACCGACTTACAACGACCAACAAAAAAGTTGAATAATTATCTGCCGTGCCCAATCAGAATGGCCGGGATGGTTTTCAAGATCAGAACAATATCCAGCCATAAAGACCAGTGGTCAATATAGTCCATATCCATATCCATCCACTGATTAAATGTGATATCGTTTCTTCCGGGCTGGACCTGCCAGATACAGGTAATGCCGGGCTTCATGGAGAGGCGCCGGCGTTGCCACAGTTCATATTTTTCCACTTCAGCAGGAGTTGGGGGTCTGGGCCCTACAATGCTCATCTCACCCCGGATCACATTGATAAACTGGGGGATCTCATCCAAGCCGAATTTTCTTAAAGCTTTACCGACATAAGGAATAATACGGGGATCGTTTTTCATTTTGAATGCCGGTCCGTCGGCCTCATTCAATTCTATAAGAGTATACTGCTGTTCTTCAGCACCCATAACCATGGAGCGAAACTTGAAGAGTGGAAATTTTCTTCCGTCCTGACCGCTGCGAATCTGTTTATAAAAAACAGGACCGGGAGAAAACAATTTGATCAGGCAGGGGACAATCACAAACAGTGGAGAGGTGAGGATGAGTGCGAAAAGGGCAAAAACATAATCAATGATGGATTTGATGGCCAGGGCATCCTGATTTTTCTGAATCCTGCTGATAATGAGTGCAGGTTCTGATAAAAATTGCTCGACCTTGACGGAGTGAAAAGCATGGATCGTCATGAATTTCCGAATATACCAGTAGGGAATAATTCGGACGGTTATGCCAAAGGTGTTGATGAATGAAAGATACCACTCGGAATTTTTAATTTCATTCAATGGCATCGTGATCAGGACTTCATCGATGACCTGGTGAAGCAAAATATCTCGAAGATCCTCCAGTGTCCCAATCACTTGGACCCCGCAGGATACGTTTTTCCCGACATCCTGACGGCTTAATTCGATGCAACCAGCGATTTTAATAATGCTTCCCTTTTGATTGCTGACCATTTGGATGAGTTCCTGAGCGGCGGTCCGGCTTCCCAAAATTAGGATATGACGGTGGAAATAACCGTCTCTGCGTTTTGAAGCGACAAGCCGGTCTATCAGCCAGCGAGCGAGATTAAGTACGATCAGATCCACAATATAAAACAGAAAGATGAGCAGGCGACTGACATCTGTGACTTTAAAAAAATACATGCAAACCACTAAAACAGCAGTGCTGATGGTGACCCCTTTAAATATTCCCATCACCGAGGAAAATGTCATCTTGGCGCCGTAGCGGTAGTCGATGTTTACAAAATCCAAGGTTACATACCAAACGATGATGATCATCAGCAGCAACAAGTAGTAGTTGGGAGTCGTGGTCAATCCTTCAAAAGGACCAGCCAACCAGCTTCGCTTGATGGCGTATACGGCAACAAACACCATTGATGTCAGGAAAACATCCGCCGCCAACTCAATTCGTTTCACCATCTCTCTGTCCTGATTCATCATATGATGATTCTCAATGGTCCAGGCTTTTTCGATATAGGCGGTCATGCTCGCCGCAAGCCGTATCCCAGCTAAACTGTCTGGAAATCATCACTATGGCCTTTTGTTTAAAGTCATCACGCTGATTTTCTGTCATAGTTTCAATATGATTCATGTGTTTTGAGATAGCAGGAATATCCCCTACCGGAAATGTTAGCCCTGGGAGCGTTTCCATCAGTTCCCGATGGGGACCGATATCACTTGTAACACACATTATACCATAAGACAAGGCTTCAAGAAGGGTAATCGGAAGCCCCTCCAATTCGGACGCCGTGATAAAGGCGCGAGCGTTGGAAAACAGTTCCTCCAGAACAGTTCCGAACTGATAGCCGGTAAAGATGACCGAGGGAGTGTCCTCGGCCAATTTTCTTAAGCCGTTCATATACTGTCCCGCAGCGGCATTGTCCCCCACAATCACCAGGCTGAACTCCCCGGGATTCAATAAATAGGCTTTAATAATATCTTCCATACGCTTTTCAGGAACCAAGCGACCGACACACAAAAAATACCGCCTGGCAGACAGGCCCCATTGTTTGATCAAGTTTGGCTCTTTGGGCGGAATCGGCGTAATTCCGTTGGGAATATAGAAGGTTTTAATGCCATGCGCGGAATCAAAATACCTTTGAAGTTCCTGAGAAACGACAATCCGGTATTGCGCAAACCAGATTGCGCTCAATTCTCCCAGATAGATCAGCTTGGACGCCAACCAAGGCCATTTTTTACGCTGCCAGTCGAGCCCGTGACAGGTAAAAAAAACCTTCATCCGGGGTCTGAAAACGCGGGGAATCCAGCTGAAGAAACAGGGACCAATCCCATGAAAATGAATGATGTCTGGGTTTGTAAAAAGAATATGAATCACAGAGAACAGCGTGTGCAATAATGCGTCCGTATACTTAAGGTTCAGGGTCGGCAATCGCTTTATTTTCAGCCCTTTGTAGGCGGTTGTGCCCCTGGGAACATAGTAGCTGCGGGCATAGATGGTAATATCATATCCCCTTTCGGCCAGGCGTGAGTAGAGGTTTTCACAATGATGCTCAACGCCGCCCCATGTTGCCGGGACGCCACGGACACCAACTACGGCAATTTTTGTCATTTTTCTCCCCAAATGGCCATGAGCTTTGTTACGGCTTGTTCAATGTTGAACTGCTGATATACGTCCCGGTAGGCATGCTTCCCTTAATACGGTGGAAAGCACCTGATCTGCGCGATACAGCATCCCGCCGGAACACCAATGAATTCCAAATCCGACAGGTAGCAATGCACAACATCCACTTCATGATGTCTGCTGAGAGAAAGATTATTCTGACGTTTTTATTAATATATAGACTGAAATCGGATAGATTACAAATATTGGGCCTGGACCAGTTGAAGTAATAGACAGGCGCCCCTTTCAATTCGATTCGGGGTTTTATGCAGGATTGTCCTGTTCCCCTCGGCATTGTTTCGCCACCATCATCCCATCAGCTTATAGAGTTTCTGGGGTACGGGGAACTTGCGATCATTCAAAATCACCCCGATGGAGGTTGTCCCGAATTTCTGTAGTTTATCGATGGCCAGTTTACTGACTTCATACCGGGAATATCCGTATCGGCATACCAGAAGTGTCATATCAACGACTCTCGCAAATTCAATCATGACGGGGCTGCTGACCAACGGTTGGCCGTCTATGATTGTCATGTCGAAATTGTTCCGGCAGAATTGAATCAGACTTTCGATGGGTTCGTGAGAGAGCATATTTCTGCCGATATGTTTCTCAATTGTCCCGGATCCGGATGGCAGTAAATAGAGCCCCGGGTACTCGGTTTGCACAATAAGCGATGCAAGGTCTTTCTTTTCGGATACAAAGGAATAAACCCCGGGGAGATTTTGAATTTTTGGGATGGCCTTATGATTCAGATTCGTATCGACATAGAGAACCTTCATACTATACTCTTTAGATAAAAACATCGCCAGATGGTAGGAAATCAATGTGATTCCCTCTTTTCCGGCTGCTCCACAGACAAGCAGTGCCTGGACGTTTTGCTTTGTTTCAAGCATTATGTTGGCCCAGATATCCGAAAGGCTATAGCGCATTTTGGAAAGCAATTCCGGATAGGCGGTGGTAAGTTTTCCCGATTGGAGCCGCGGGATAAACCTTGCTTTCACCTGTTTTGCCGATGCCTGCGTTTGAGACTCCTGGTCCTGAGCGGGCTGGTTGACAGGCTGCGGCTTGCTGTTTTGGTAATACGAATCTTCCAGAGAACAGGAGCCGGCAGGCTTCGGTTCATGGTTGACAGCTTCAGATAGAACATGCTGGTTATGCTGTTGGTACTGATTTTGATTCATCTGCGAATCAACAGAAACATTTCCGTTTTCCTTATGCTTGGAATATACCTCTTCCCATATATTCATTATATGCCCCTTTATCTTTTCACAACCTGACTTTTAAGCCCTTTTTTTTGAAGTCGCTGCTGCAGGGCCTCCGCCTCGGACCTTTTTTCATAAGCACCCAGATATATTCGAAAAAGGTTTCTTCCTTTTTGAATTGCATAAGGGAAATAACCGGATTTCTTTAATCCTTCAAATGTATTCAGGACGTCTGTTTCATTTAAATATTCTCCAACCTGACAAGCGTAATCGGTTTTTTGAACAGTGGCATTGGCCAGTTTGTATGTCGATTTTATTTTTTCCGCTTCTTCTGCGGTAGAATAAAACCCAATATAGATTCGCCACAAAGTCCCCAGATCGCCCAAGTCTGCTTTAACCAGATAGGGAGTCAGTCCCAGTTGTTTGATTTCAGAAATCTCCTGAAAAGCACGCTCCTCCTGCTGATAGCTTGAAGATCTGAGCGAAAAGGGATGAAGCACAAACGGTTCACGCGTTCCTGCTGAAGCGGGATCGATTTTGGAAGGGTTCTGGGTTTCCATGCCGCCAGTCTGCTTCGGCGGGGTATCGGTTGGTGCAGATGTCATCACCTCCGTTCGGGCTACGGGCGCCGTTGTTTCACCGGATGGTTTACCGGTCATTTCTTCACGCAAGGTAGGAATTCCCGCAGCGGGGTTTTCCATTGGAATTCCGACCGCGTTTTTTTCAGGTTGTACAGAAATATTTTGTGGCGGTGCCGTAGTGGTTGGCGAAAACAAATTTAAAATACTGTTATTCTTTATGAAATAATCATATACCCAGGAAACAGCCAGTATCAGCAGGATAACAACAACAGCCATTGTCAAGATCTTTTTGATTTTGTTACCAAATATCGTAACTTTGGGATGGGTCATTTCCGTCTGGTACTCGTTCGCATCCGTCGTCGAAGTAACGGGAGCCTGTTGAACGGTATGGCCTGCAGGAAGATCTTCTGAAAAGGCGATAGCGGTTCCTGCATCATCCCTCAAACCGGCATCAGTTCCGGCTTCATTCACAATGGCATCCATTCTGGCCTCTGCTTTGGTGCCCGTCAGGCTTCCTTCAACCATATTTTTAGCAAGATCCACAACAGCAGGAGGGATTGAAGTCAATTCCTTTGCAGAGCCGATCAACAAACAGGTATCGCTGATGTTGTTGATCAGACGCGGAACACCTCCGCTGTATTCAAAGATCTTTCTTATCGTTTCTTCAGGAAAACTAGGGACACCAGCGGCGCCGGATTTCATCAAACGGAAGAAGATATAATTTCTTGTATCCTGCAGGCTGAACTTGGCCAGATGATAGCGTCTTTTAATTCGCTGATTGAGTGAGCTTAACTCTGGAGTTCTCAGATCCTGCAGAAATGATGGGTGACCCATAAAAATCATGATCACCGGGAAAAACTCATTATGATTGAAAGTAGATAAATATTTCAGCTTGGTCAGAATTGTAGGGTCCAGTTCATGGGCATCATCAATTATCAGATAAAATCGGGAATTTTCCGCATCACCCCTTAACCGTTCATAAATCATATCCTGAAGAATATCCTCGTCTTCTGGAGTCGTAGTAATTCCCAGACTGGAGGCAATCAACCGTAAGATCCCGCCATAGCCTTCATTGCATGTAGGAATATATAGGACTCGAGGCACCCCTTTTTCCTTTAAAAGCTTAATCAGCCTCAGACACAGTAGCGTCTTTCCCATGCCGTATTCGCCGGTCAATAACAGGAAGGGTTCCTGGGTATCAATGCCGAAGAGCAGATAATACCAGGCTTCCTTATGCGTCTCGGAGATAAAAAATGTATCTGTGTTTGGGTGCGAATTGAACGGATCACTTTGTAAATGATAATAATCTTTATACATGGCTATTTATTATCCTCATGGGTGAATGGGACATTCTGATTGGAGATGGAGAAAGCAATCCCGATTCTAAAGAACGCCTATACAGACCATCAGCAACTCCCGCAAATAAAAAAGGGGCTGCATTGGTAAAAATGCTGGTTGTCGGCTCAACAAACAGGTTATTGTTCAGGTAAACGCACCAGATCGCAAAAATAACGATGCGCAGATTGTTTCCCATGATTCCCGCTTCAGGCAATTTCCCGGCCAATTGCTTCAATCGACTTAAGGTCATGATGATCAGGGTCAGATAGGCCAGCAAACCCGGAATTCCCATCTCTGCTCCGATTCCCATCAAATGACTGTGTTGAATTATCGATAACCCACCTGCTTCAATAGAAGCAACCGGCCCCGTATACGATTGGATTGATGAGGGAGCGAACTGGGCAAATCCAACCCCTGTAAAGGGTTGATTCATAAACAAATAAATAGATCTTTTCATTAATGCGAAGCGGATGCTCACTTCTTCGGTCTGGGCAACACCACCTTCGCGTCTTTCTGTGGATAGCAATCGGGGAGAGCTGGTGACTCCAACAATCAGAATAATCGCCAGTGGCAGTGAAAGAAGTTTCCATTTTGAGAACGATGTTTTGTACCATCCGATGAAAATAAACAGCACAATGAGAAGACCCAGATAGACGGCCCTGGTCAGGGTAAAAAAAACAGCCGGAAAGAAAAGCAATAGCGCTGCCTGATAAAAGACTTTGGCAAAACCAGTTTTCTTTTGGAGGAGATGAAGACCACTGATCAAACCGATCAGAATCCCGACCCCATTGAAAGGCGCATTCAGAAACGGCCCTCTGGCGCGGTCCGTATGAATTCCAATTTCAAAGTCATTGATATATCTGGGAAAAACAAATTGCCGAAGATTGGTGTATTCAAAAAAGGCTGTAATCGACAGGTATATTCCCAAATAGAACAGCGCATGCAGGATGAGCGTCATATCCTTTTCACGGGTGATGTAATTCTTAGCAAAAATGAACACGATGAAAGGGAAAAGATAGCCACTGATAAATACAAACCAAGGCGATACAAATTCCGGGGCAATACGGATAAATCCGGTACGAATCATCGAAAGGATACAGAACATCCCAAAAATTCCCATGATTATTTCGATGGTTATATTGCTATGAAAACGAACATTCCCGGTAAACAGCCCTATCACCAATACGAAGATAACCGCAGAAAATATCAACCGTTCAATGGTAATATCAAAAATACCTGCCACCCGGAGAACGAAAAAAGCGGGACCAAATACCGCGCTGGCAATGAGCCATGATGCCAGAAGGACTGCCGGCAGACTTGGCCGGTCATTTTTTAACTGAGCTTCTTGTTGATACCCCCCGGCAAACCACAGAACGATGGCCAATAGAGCAACAATGATGAGCACAATCTGCGGCACGTACACGAAGGGCACCCCGATATGAACTTTATTAATGAGTTACAAGCTTGGTATGGACCCCAATACCGGAACGTTTAACTGTTTTTCAATTTCATAAATTGTCTTAACCCTGTGATCAAAATGATCAACGGTTAAAGCGGCGGCAATTCCCAGAAAGATTCCGGCAAGCAGTCCGCCGAGCGCCAGCGCCATTCTATTGGGCTTATAAGGTTTTATCGGAACGGCAGGATTATCAATCAACGTCAGAAATTGTTTATCCTGGGTCAGGGATTGCGCCATTCTGGCCTGTTCCATTTGGGCTTGCGTACGGGTATAAGCGTCTTTGGCAATGTTGAATTCCTGCAGCAGAGCTTGATAGGTTGCCTTTTGCTGAGCTATGGACTGAATCCGATCTTGAAGGCTCTTGATCGTTTTTTCGAGTTGCCCAATTCTGGCCTTGATGCTTTGCGCCGTTATTTTTTGCGCGCTTAGAGACCGTTTCAACTCATTTTTCAGGGAATCCACACTCAGTGTCAGTTCTTGTTCGATCTGCTTCATCGGCTCAAAATTTTCCTTAAACTGGGGTTTCATTTCGTTCAACTGCATCTGTAATTGGGCTACTTTGTTTTTATAGACCGTGATGGTACGTCCCGGCACCTCCATGTCCGATAATACCGCCGGAATGCCACTCTTGGTGCTCTCCTGTTCGAGGGATCCGATGGAGGACTGAAGACCGGCCAACTCGATCTGAAGCGCATGGTAGCTTCCTAAAAACTGCGTCAATAAGGTGTTAGGTCCGACTTCCACATTAGCTTTTGCGTCTCCTAAATTCAGGATTTCAAGCAGGGCCAATGCCTGTTTGGTTTCAAAGTCACGGACTTTTGTTTCCTTATCCAACATCTCTTTTTGCAGTTTCTGGGTTTGCTCTTGAAAAAATGAATGCGAAAAATTGGTTTTGCCTTGAGAGATCTCACGATATGTTGCCAGATAGTTCTGAGTGATCGATGTCGCAACCTTGGCTGCAAATGCCGGAGAGTGATCCGAGAATTCAACAATAAACACACTGGAGCCTTCAAACGATTCTCCTCCCGGCGGGACAACATCCATGTTCTCCCGAAGAGTATTGATCTTATCGGTTATTGCAGACTGCCGGGTGGTACCGGGATATAGTTCCTGAACAACCTTTGTGAGTACCCGGTTAGACAAAATCAGTTCCTTCTGATCTTGAAGAAATCGACGTACCCTGTTCCGGTAATCGGCGGAGCTCTCCTGCTGCAGAGGATCGAAGCTTTGCGGAATAACCAGGGAAAATTTAGCCGTTGAACGATAGACGGATGGAAGCGTTACGGCAAGGACCAATGAAATGATAAATACCGTCAGAAACACCATGATGAGCAACGGCAACCGATAAAACAAGATGAAAATAAATTCTCGAAATATATTTTGCATAATAAACCTTCCTAATATACTACCGCTTGTTTTGGTCCGAAGAGTGGATTCAAACTATAACTGGCGCCTAAACTGGTTGAAAAAGGCACCACGGCCCAAATACCCCTGGTGAAGATTTTCTCGATGATATCATTTCTCTCGTCAAGCCGGGTTTTGGGGACATAAATAATGTCCCCGGGTTTCAATTTGATGTTGACCAAGGAAACGCCTGCTTTCAGTGCCCTTTTAAGGTCCACTTTAAAAGAAATAGGTCTTTCCAGACCCTCATTGCGGAATATGGCAATTTCTTCAAGCTCGCCACTTCTTTTAAAGCCACCCGCAAATGTCAGCGCATTCATTATATTTGGCACGGAGGAAATGTCATAAGCTCCGGGTCTTTCCACTTCGCCAAGGATATAGAGTTTGGGATTATGAATTTCCAGCAGGATAAGGGTACAGTTAAGATTTCGAACCTGTTTTGCGTAGCTTTCGTTGATCCTTTTTTCCAATTGGGCCACGGTAAACCCCTGCACATGCATGGCGCCGATAACCGGGAAGGAAATGCGACCATCCGGGGAAACCGGAGCGATCTTGCTCTGCCCTCTGGCGGCGGTGGTGATCGCTTTTTTCAACTCGTCAATTTTCACATTAAATGCTTCAAGCGCAACAGTAATGTTTGGTTCAACAAAGAATTTTCTATATTCCCGATTTAATTCCGCTGCAAGTTCCATTGGCGTTTTGGATTCTACAGCCACATCACCGATAAGCGGCATGGTAACTTTTCCATCGGATCGAACCAGAACGGACGAGCTGTACTGAGGTTGATAAGGGAAGTTGATGCTGATCCTATCCTGAACTTCCAGCCGATAATCATCCTCGGTTTTTTCATATTTAAGGTGGTAAACAATTTCAAGCACATCTCCCGGCCCCATCCGGTATTCCGGAACGTAGGGAATTGCAATATTGTCAATAACCTGGTAATCAGAATGCAGTGCCGCCTTCTCTGGAGTAACCTTCAACTGCGCCTCCAGTCTCTTCAACTGGTCGACATCCTCAGCGGTTTTGATGTTGGTGTCGAACTGCGAAGGAACGTCTGGTGAATGGATGCAGGATGATAAAAATACAAGAGATGTCATCGTCAATGTCAATACTGCAACACGACAGTGTTTCAGTATAACGCCGCGAGTGGTTTTGGAACTTGCCGCGTTTAGTTTCGGATTTTTGAAAGCGTATAAATATCATGGTGTTAAAAGAGCGCAAAAAACCTGTGCCATTGAATCCCCTCTTCCAAGGGGATC